>Ga0315915_1000219_pt1 | contig 51193 bp, 21 predicted proteins | sample MpolbnodulesMG_FD_207738 | JGI IMG/M metagenome (GOLD analysis project Ga0315915, IMG submission 207738) | Medicago polymorpha root nodule microbial communities from Los Angeles, California, United States - branched nodules | ecosystem: Host-associated > Plants > Roots > Nodule | place: USA... | reverse complement strand
AAAAGAAGAGGGGAAAAAAAACAACTCAAAAATCATATAAATATATGGCGTTTGTGTCCAAATTTGTGTGTCAAAAACAATTTATCTTATAAAATATGGTGCATATTTTAATTTTCAGTCATTTTAATATAACATTTTTTAATTAATTAAATGAGATTAAATTACCAAATAATTGTGTATATTATTTTAATATAACATGTAGATGAATGAATCTCCTTCAAAAAAAAATGTAGATGAATGAATCAACTATTAACGCATATCAGATAATGAATGGTGAAATAACAATTATTGATTGATCCTAAAAAAACACAATTATTGATTGAAAGAAGAACAGTTTGACTTTAATTTCAATTTGGACGGTGTTTCTAATTAGGTAAGTAATTATTAATGTTTGAAAATAGCATATCCTGAATATAGAAAATTTAAAATAAAAAAAAAAAGAATTAGAAAAGAAAATGCAAGATGAACACAATGCAAACGTGCCTTAACAAAGAATGGTTGAAATATTGCAAAGTAAAAGATCACATCACCTAAGACATCGGCGGCGAGTTCTCGGAAACGGATATGGCGGCGACCGGCATTTTCGCAATGATCAAGAACTTTAGACATGAGGCAGTAAGAGTAGAAGGTTACAACACCCATAACTGTTAGGCATAACATTCCAATCCCCCACCCTAATCCTCTGAATGCGTACGGCAGCGTTAGTATCGTTGGCCCTACAATCGCCGTTGTTAAATGAAACCCCGCATGCCACCATTCACCTAAATCATATCATATATCTTAGATATATAAATACATGTAGATAGATAGATAGATATTTAATGAATTATTAAAGATGAATTTAAAGAAGAGAAAAATTAAATGTTGAAGAATATAGAAAAATTGCATGCCTTTGGACTGTAGGACGAAAGCAGCTCCGGCGTCTTCTTCATCTTGAGGTTGGTGATTCTGATTCTCCTTAGGTGGGTTTGCCATGGCGTGAGTTTAGCCACACGGACCAAGAGAGAACTTAGGAGAATCAATTTTTCATTATTTGAAAAAGTGTACTATGTCTGTGTGCCTAATTATTATTTGGCCTACAAAATTGCCTAACGCGTGGGTTTGTTTTCTGTTGTCTCTCTGGTTTATTATTTATATCATTCATTTGAGCCGTATCTTTTTTTTTTTCTTCTTCCGGTTACAAGTTGAGCTGTATCTAAAACAAAGAAATGAGCGGGATTTTTTAGTTTTATAAAGAGTGAGCATGATTTTTTATTTCACGCAGAGACTGTTCCAGACAACTAAGTTATCTTTGGTAATGATGCGGAACTATAACAGATTCAGTATTATGGCTAAGCAGTTAGGTGTATACACTCCACCCTTACGATACACGTTTGATCCTTGTGGGCTGTAAGGCAATTTTTATGATAAACTTCTTAAAATTAACAAATTTTAAAAAAAATTGTATAAATGAAAAACGCTGAGAGTTGACCCCAAACATATACACGAATATAAAACTGTCTCTGCCGCTAAATAGAATGTGATATATGCGCAACTTACATAGTATATAATCAATACTTTGAGGACTAACAAAAAAAAAAGTAATAATCAATACTTAGCTGTACTGTGAATCGGCCCCTGCGTGAGCAATTTCCAAATTAGAAGCCATGTGGATAGAAATAAGTATTTATGCGAGGTGAATAAAATTCATTTAAAAAGTTGATCTATTTTATTATAAAAAAAGAAGAGTTGATCTATTTTAATATATAATTTCATACGCATTTAATTAAAGGTAAAGATTACATAAGAGGACTAAACAAAACAAAAAATAATTACATAAGAGATTAAATAGTCAATGAACTGTTTGTGCACACCATATTGGTTGCAAGCGGGACTATTTCAATTAGTTTTTTTTTTTTTATAATAAAGTTAGTAAAAAATTGCTACGCCCACAACTTTTATAAAATTTAATTAGATTGCTTTGTTTTATTCAAAAAAGAAAAATAAATTAGATTTCTTTGTTTTTATTTTTGAACAACGGAGTTCTTCCTGTTTGCATTGCTTTAAAAATAATTCCATTTAAATCATTTGTGAAATATAGTAAGATTATTTTGGGAAAAAAAAAATACCATAATAGTGGTATAAAAGCGATTAGATTAAAACTAGCTTTAAATTGAAAAATTAGAAATCAATTTATTTTAAAAGGGAAATGTTAATGATGAGGGACGTGGCCATAACCTAAGGTCAGAGGTGTTAATCTCTTGAGGGGAGTTTTTTTTTTTTTTTTTGATAATTAACTTTAATATTTTTAAACTTTATATATTCAAAAAATTATAGTATGCTCTTTTTTTTAGATAAACCTCATTTTTATTAAACCGAACTGTAGGAAAATGGGGACTAAAGACAAAAACCCATTAAAAACTAACAACCTATATTCTACAATTGTCCTCAATTTACAAACTAATCATGTTATTTCATGTTCAGTCAGCAATTTACAAGCTATCAAATATTTTTAATGTTCACTCAATTTTTTTAATGAGTTATTTTTTTTAAGAGGTTAAAATGAGATATATTACTTTAATGAGTTAATTATAATAGCTTAAGTTAAATTTATTATCGCTGGCACTTTTGCTCAATTGCAAAGTCTAATTTCTCGTAAAAAAAAAAAAAGTTTAATTTCTCCCGTGCTTGATTCCCGTCCATTTTCTGTGAATAACTCTTTTTTTTAGGAAGTGTGAATAACTTTTTAAACTCTGATTTACACCCAAATATATAAAATGGACTCTATGTTTCACGTGCAGTGTGCGTATAATATAAAAATTTGTATGTACTTTCACTATGTGTCTGTGTTATTAAACACCGGACTAGACGCAGTCATTTCGGTTTTATTTATAAGAAATATTTGACTTTTTTGATTTATTCCATAAATAATACATTTGATCTATATTCTAAACAAGATACATTAGTTAAACAATGAATCTAAAATGTCAATTTTTTCTTATAAATAAGACCAAATGGAGTAATATTAGATGTGTTTGACTATGTGTCTGTGGTATTAAATAAAAAAATATTTATACAACTATTTTGTGATAATTTTTTCCTCACAACATATGTTTTTATTTTCTTTCTCTATTGTTTTGATTTTCGTGTCAATAAATATTTTTCTCTGTAAATTTATCGTTGTTCAAAAAGTTGTTAAAGAAATAGTTGTTCAAATAACACATCTCGCTTAAATACTAAACTAGATGTGGTGGGTTGTTGTGAAGGGATTCAAGATTAAGAATATTTCATTTGTCTCATTTTAGTTGTTTCTTTAATATTTTTTCATGTCTCAAAATAATTGTTACTTTATAATTTTAATAAATTTTTTTTTTTTTTTACTATTGTACTCTTATTTATTGAATTTCATCCAACTTAACAACTCCATTAACTACAATTAATAAAAAATTATTTTAGTAAATGATAGACTAATTTTACCATTGAAATTAACACATGTAATTATTTCCTTAAAATCCATGCACGGTCCTTAAACGACTATTAAAATAAGACGGAAACCCCAACCAAGTCCAGACATATATGCTTCCCTCCAACCGATCCGCACACCAGAACATCTGTTTAAATAAGAGTTGATCCTCCTTCTTGTCGGTAGATCAAGAAGTTCACATGTGTCTCTTACTTCATATATACTTCTTCCCTCCTAAATATTTCAAAAAGGATATCCCTAACAAAGTTATGCATGTATTTGAAGTTGATAAGCTCATTACAATGAAATGCATGCTCCCAACAATATCCAAACACGTCTTACGAAGATAGGACATGCGCCAAAAGATATAAGAGGATGATAGATACTCTATAGTGACATATGCTGACCAACCCATCAATAGAGATATCTAAAAGAAAATGTTTCACATGTGTTGTTTGCAAACACCCAAAACTACTTTCTATCTTGTATACATATGTTTAGCCTCCAAAACCTTCATGATATCTTTATTATATGTGGCCACTTTGGCTGACCCAAACACCTTCATAACCGACATGAAGTGTGTCCATCCACTACTAAAAAAACAAAAATTAGTGAGGGATATTTAGTGAGGGAAAACGTGAAATTCCTCTCTAATTCCGTCACTAAATTTTGTGACCAAGGAATTTGTGAGGAATTTCATTTTTTCCGTCACTAATTTCCCTCACTAATTTTGCTTTTTCTAGTAGTGCATCTGAAACTTACGGAGGCTTTGCCAGATGTTAGAGTCCATCTTTGTGTCTTTCTCCTCAAAATAATCTCTTTCATAACCAAACACATCTTCTCCAGAACCGTCCAACACACTATCAAACAACTTGACGAGACTGTCCGCTTCTCTCTATGTAGCTAAACACCCCAAAATGTGATGTTGTTGCAAGAAATTATTCATTTCACTTGCTACTACTTTTATCTTTCCATTATTAACTTTCATTTTTACTCCTTTATTATGATACTTTCGAAGCTTACCGTGATTGTTGGAGAGAGCAAATTTTGTAGGACCAGGATTGACTGAAGTCGACGAGTTGCCGCATTCATATAGTCACGCGTTTGTGGCCATTCGATCATGATCGAACAATCTTGATTTAAGATCAATATTATTGGAATTCAAAAATAGAAATTATATCTGTTACATAAAATCCTGACTGTACGTATCACTTATGACTGCATGTAAATTGTGACCACATTAAATCCATTTCCAATTGCTTATCACGCCACTTGTTTCTTAGAGTATTATTGTTAAATTAGATTAGATAAGCAATTTCAATACTTCAACACTGCTGGTTTAGTTTCCCCGTTTGCTTTTTAGTTTCGAATTTTAACTCAATCAACTATTGTTAGTGGAAATGGCTGATGTACTGATATATTTTCCTCATTTCATGTTGGGTGAGAAGGAAGCTGAGCATGTTTGTAATTACCTTTGTACGAGTTGAGAGGTTTCTTAGCGTGGAGATTATTTGCAATCAATCCTCAGCTTTGTTTTCTTGCTGCTTCTTGCCATCTTAAGTAGAAGGAAGATTAATAATCAAAGCTGAATCCAAATTTGTACGTTCTCAAATTATTACTATTATTTTGTTACTAAGAAAAAATATTAGTACGTAATTTCCCAAATAAATTTAGATTTAAGAAAATATTAGTAAGGCTTGATTTAAATTCACATTCATTGTAAAAGTTTTTAGATTTTCAATTAGTCATAATCACCGAAAACATTTGACTCAACTATAACTATTTTCAGAGTCAAAAACATATAAGTGATTATGATTTGTTGACCATGTAAAAAATTTACACCGACGACTTATGCAATTTAATCTCTGTAATATTTAAAATCAAATATGACATGGATAATAACACATTAAGATTTTATCCAAATCAACATTATCAAATCATCAAATATATTTGCCTATTATCTCGTGTGAAAGAAACCTACATAATAATATAATTATGTTGTCCTTCAAAAAAATATATAATTCTATCGTTAATGAATAGGGTATCAACAAAATTTGAGTCCAGAATAGGGCGGTAAACCCGAAGAAATTCGATGGAATTAGAAATGAGAGACTAAAACCGTGATTCAATTAACATATCAAGAATGACTTAATTGCATGTTTGATCCCTTATCTTTATTTTAGTTTTCAATTTGGTCCCTTATGTTTTGAAAGTTTCAAGTTGGTCCTTTACGTTTTAAAAGTTTCAAATTTGTCCAAAACGCTACTCATATTGGAATAAGTTAGTCCATTCCGCGACATAATATTGAGTTTAATAAAACAAAAAAAATTAAAAATAATGTTTTAAACCTGATTTTCTAAATAAGTTAAGTTTCATCACCCATATTGTCAACCCGAATCTTTAACCGTTATGTGACTGAAGGGACTAACTTATTCCAACGGGAGTAACGTTTTGGACCAACTTGAAACTTTTAAAACATAAGAGACCAACTTGAAACTTTTAAAAGATAAGGGACCAACTTGAAAACTAAAATAAACATAAAGGATCAAACATGCAATTAAGCCTATCAAAAATACATTTAAGTCAAAATTTAATTATTATTTTATATGGATTATTGTATTAGTTGTACAGATTTTAAAGAGCATCTTTCATTATTTCATTACTATATTTTTTTATTTTTTTTTTATCAATTATCATGTTATAAGTACGAATTCTATAAAAAAATGTTATAAGTAAGAAATTTTCTCCACCGAACAATAATGTCTAATCCACATTGAGGAATATGTGGGACACACGAAATAAGATATCTTATTTCAATCAAATTATTTTCATGCGCAAAAGACAAAGATCGAACACATAAACAGTTGCTTAAGTACCGTGAATACTTTAACAATGAAATAGTTTATTGTTTGCCATTACTCTCTATATATAAGGCTATTGAGTTACGTTCACCTAAAAACAGTAAGTTAGCAAGCTTACATCCACTTGATTTTTTTCAGGGGCGGAGCCACCACCCGGCGAGTCCGGGTACTCGTCCGGGCTCAATCGATATTCTTTTTAACCCAATAGCCCATTAACTCACTTAAAAAAAATAAAAATTTGGGCAAACTCAATATTTTCACACGCACACGCACAAGAATTCCTGGCTCTAGCACTATGTCTTTGCCATAGTGAAACCTTTATTGAAATGAATATACCATTTGATGATGTCTCATTGTCTTGTACCATTTGAGAACACATGTGTACAAGGTACGTACCTTATTGAAATGAATGCAATGTATTGTCTTGTACCTTTCTCATTGTCATGTTCATGAAAACTAGCCGAAGTCACACAAATTCCAGTAGCAGAAGAGTTCTCAAACTTTGCTTGGTTTTGGTGGAATGCAATTCTTAATTGGGTACTTAGCTCTTACGGATGAAGTTCGGACCTAAAAAATTGTCTCGATCGAACATTAGATGATTTCTCTCAATAGTCTCGGAATTTACAACCGGATCGAGAACAAAATTGAGCAATTATTATAATATTAAGGTTGGGTGAGAGACACACCAATAATAAATCCGGGTCTTAGACCTAATCCATCCTTTTTAGATAAATTTTTAGTCCTCCCTTGTATTGCTCAAATCTGGAAGATCAGATTCATATGACCCCATGCTCCTACGTATAGTGTAAATAAGCTAAGAGAATGACTTTGAGTGTTGTATTATCTCCTTTGTAAGATCACTAGTTTTAGGTGTGTATTAAGAAAGAGAAATTGTCTCCTTTGTATTTGTATGTATACCTATACCAAGATAGGTACAAAAATTATTCGGTTTCTTCACTTATCAGAAAATCGTATTTTGTTTTTTGAAATGGGTTTTTGTTGTTGTTGCTGAGGCTCTAATTTTTTTTTTTCGTATTTAGGGTCTGTAATGAGTAGATAGATGAAATTTTTGTTGTTTGTGAGTCTCTAATTTGTTGTAATGTGAGATTGCTGAGTTTTCTGATTTGGGTTTCTAAGATTGCAGTTGTTTGGGAATGTTTAACAATTGATTCTTACAGCTTATGCTGTTACTTCTGCTTCATTTCCTGTTACTGCTGCTACTCAGGTTCATATTCACCTGAAAATATTAACACTCACTCATCACTAACTAACCTATAACTCAATGTAACCATTAGTTAGGTATCTTATATTTTATACAGATTTTGATCTATGAATGAAAGTTAATAAAATAATTGTATAAGATTACCATGTTGTCTTGCTTGCAGTTGTGATTATAAGTTGCGCTGCGTTACATATTAGGCAAGGCCCAGTTTGGACAAACAATTCAACTAAGCTCATAAATTAAGCATTTTTCATGTGTTTATGTATAAGCTATTTTTGTAACAAAAGATAAAATAAAGTCAAATTGTCATCATTCAAGTTATAAATTGTTTTCATTAGCTATCTTGTAGAGTTTATTAATGTGTCATGAGTTATTTTAATAAGCTCTTACGAACAATCTTACAAGTGTTTATGTCAATAGATAAGCTCAAATAAACCAAACAAAACCGACCCAAATATGTTAACTTACTTTATAATCTTTCTGTCATAGTGTCTATACTGAATGAGGAAGTTTAAAATATGAATTTTCAACAAAAACAAGTTCAACGAGACGCTTGATTTGGTTATTGTTCATAGTTGTCCCTAACAACTTACATGTGCATTATGGTACTGAACTTATTAGGTGTTTTGTATAAGATATAGCGATGATTTAGAAATAGATTAAACTATCAACATATGCACTCAGGGGAAGAGATCAAATGGTTTTCTTAGTTGTTTGTTTTGCAATTGATTTTACTCTCAACATATGCACTCAGGGGATGATATGACACCATTCATGTAGTCTACCTACCTTCGAAATTGGGGATGGATATGTTGGTTGATCTTTATTAAATTGGTTGAGTGACAATGTTCATGTTTTGGTACTTTAGCTACTTTCAAAATCAGCGTGCACTGTGTGAAATATTTCAAAATTTTCATTCTTCTGGCATCATGTGCTTAAGCAAGTTAATTCCATCAATATTTTTGTAGTGAAATATTGACTGTGCTAAATGTAGGCTATAATCCAAAGCATCTTAATTCTGATGTCAAGTTCTTTACAATTTTAATATATCTCTCTGTTTTATTTGTCTTTGCAACTATCTCAATACGAGTGAGTGATCTAGTAGTAAGAAATTTGGATTCAAAACTTGCTCATGTTATAATATGATTTTGTGTCTGTATAGGAAATATGTCAAATGGAGGGGATGTGTCTGATGAAGTTGATGAAAGTTCAGTCCCAAGTTCAAAAAAAGCAAAGACTTCAGTAGTTTGGGAGTTTTTTGAGAGGTATCTCAATGAAAACGGACAGCCAAGGGCAAGATGCTTAAATTCGATACCGGAGTGAATTTGGCCGAGAAAAAAGTGTTGGCCTTCTTTCACTTTCCACCACCTCATACCGGAGTTAATTTGGCCGAGAAATTACTAAGTCTGTTAAGAGATTGGGGTATCGAGAAAAAGATATTCATCATTACTCTAGATAATGCATCTAACAATGATGTAATGGTGAATATTTTGAAGAGACATCCATCATTTGGACCTTCCCTTATAGTTGATGGGCTATATTTTCATGTACGATGTGGGGCACATGTTTTGAATTTAATTGTGCATGAAGGTATAAAGGCAGTTGATGCTTCCTTGGATAAGATTAGAATGTGTGTGAAGTATATAAGAGGCTCAGAGGCACGAAAGATAAAGTTCACATCATGTTTAGAGCAACTCACATAAGTGACTTCTAAGCAACTCCGTCAAGACATGCCTACTAGGTGGAATTCCACTTATATGATGCTTGAGAGTGCTATCGGTCTAAGGGAAGCATTTACCCTCCTACAAGATATTGATCCTCAGTTTGATAATTTATCGGATGAGGAGTGGATTGAGGCACAAAAAATTGCTGAGGTTTTGAAGCCGTTTTATGATATCACAACTTTGTTCTCGGGTACCGCTTATCCAACTGCCAACCTCTATTTTAGTGGTGTGTGGAGAATTCAAATGAAAATCAAGGAAGTTGCATTTGTTTTTCATAGTGAAAATCAAGATCAAGTATGTTGCATGGCCAAAAGAATGAAGGTTAAATTTGATAAATACTGGACCTCTTACAATGTTATTCTTTCGTTTGTTGTCATCTTAGATCCTAGATTTAAGTTACAATTTGTTGAGTATTGCTATGGGAAGTTTTTTGGCAGCGATGGAGAGAAACTTGCAAATGATATTCTTGATAAGTTGAAAGCTTTTCTTCAAGAATATCTCAAGTCCTCTAATGAGATAAGCGCTTCATCTTCACAAAGGTCGGTTAGAAGTAGCTCAAAAATTCCTTCAAGCGACTTCGCAGATTTTGGTAAATTTCAAAGTAAATTGTGTGGACCGTCCATAAAAGAGTCTGATCTGCAAAGTTATTTGGATGAAGAAAAACTTGACCATAAGAAATATGAAGACTTGGGTATTCTTGAATATTGGAAAGCAAATGAGGGGAAATATCCTGAAGTAGCTATGATGGCACGCGATATTTTGAGCATTCCGATTACGACTGTTGCATCAGAATCATCATTCAGTATAGGTGGACGTATACTCGACAAGTATAGAAGTACTCTTTTGCCTGATAATGTTGAAGCATTATTGTGTACTCATGATTGGCTTTGTGGAACTCCAGGTTAGTTTCTCTGATTGGCTATTTGCAATCTTCGTTGCATCAACACTTTAATCTAACTTAATTCATCTTCTGGTTGAATTCTCATTCTAACTTAATTCATCAACACTTTAATCAATCTTAATTCATCTTCATGATAAATTTGTTTTGAAACAGTAACAATAATGAATTAACCATTATGGAGAACTAAAAGCTTCATTGCATTCCATCCCTTTAATGTTTAGTAATGAAACCTGGATTTGGACAGCCAGTTCTGCTATATACTCTTATTTCTACTACACTTAAGATCAGAATATGTTTCATTCTTGATTATAACTCTAATTGTCATTTGTTCGAGTTCTGAAATATAGTTTTTGTCAAAATCAAATTGTACCATCCTGATTCTATCAAATTCATTGTCAATCCAAATATGCATTAAGGGAGTTTGGGATAGTAGCAATGTAGAATAGGAGTTTATAAGTAGTGGAGTGGAGAGTTTGCATGCTTTGATGCGTTTATTGTTCTGAAAAAAGACTAAGACCCTATTGAGCCCAATTTTTAAATCTGCAGCCCCAAATAATCTAAAACTGCTTTGTTTGGTGATGATTGAAACCACTATGTGTCATGGGTTTCAGTTTTGCTAAATCCCTCCATTATTATAGTACTTTTCAGTTAACCTAGATTTCATTTCCTTGTATGGTGAGTGTTGTTAAATAGCTGCTACTTCACCCTGTTTTCTCAATACATAGTTTTGATAGGTAGGTACTAGGTAGTATGGCTTTCCTTTTTCTGTACAACCAGTGGAATCCTTGTTGCTTTTAATGCCTAGTATCATGAATTTGGTTGTCTTTTATTTGACAGTGGTAAATAAGTGTGTTGTCAAGTGGACGTAGTTGGTTTAGCAGCATAATTATTTGTTTTGATAAAAACATGCTGGAAATTTGATGTTAACAAAGATATGCATGCTATCATTGCTTTGCATTGAGGGTTTGGGTTGATTCAATTATGAGTGATAATTGAGTTGGCATGTCTTGTGTCTTATGACAGGGAATTTGGTTTCTTATGAATTCTGAAATATTTTGTCCCTTATCCCGTATGTTTAATTGTTTTCTACTCCTAGTTCTCTTTTGCACCTGGAATAAATCTTGATGGTCGTGAATTTGTTGAGGACCTTTCAGCCTTCTCTTCTATGAATTGAAGATGTTCAGTTTGAAGATTTCGTTACCATAACTTTAAAGATGTTCAGTTTGAAGATGTCATTACCATAACTTTGAAGATGTTCCAGATTGAAGATGTCATCCATTTTAATGCTTGAAATGTTTGAATTTTATTAGTATTTAGTATTTGAAGATTAAATATTAACTTAAGTTGGGGCTTATGTTGTTTTGGCCTTGTATTGTTGTTTTGATTTGTATGTCATGCGATCAATATTTTATGTTGGTCTATCCTGAAAAAGTTATCTTAAATGCATGCATTCTTTTGAAGTTGTTAAATAAGGAAACAAAACCTGGAAAGGTATAATTTAAAAAATAAACGTAGGAGGGAGGGAAAGAGAGATCGTAATAAGTTGTTTTGTATAAAATAAGTAAAACATAAAATAAGTTGTTTTTGCATAAAATAAGCTGCTTTGTATAAGTTGTTTTTTAAAAAGAAATTGTAATAAGCTGTTTTGTATAAAATAAGTTGTTTTTAATAAGTTGTTTTTTAATAAACAATTGATAATTATAAGTTATTTTTCATAAAAAATTATTCATTTTGGTATTTTATTTTATGAAATTGAAAAAAAAAATATGGATGGATTGGACATCCATCCATTAAAAAACTGAAAATGGATGAATTAGATGGATTTTGTTTTTAATGGATTGGATTAGATTGTTTTAAATAAATTGAGTGGATTGTAAAGGGACCACAAATATTTTTTTATCCATCCATTTACATCCAAATCCATATCTATCCAAACCATCCATTTGTCACCCCTAGTTTTAGGTGTGGGTTAAGAAAGAGAAATTGTCTCCTTTGTATTTGTATGTATACCTATACGATACAAAAATTATTGGGTTAAATATGTTTTTGTTCCCTATAAATATACCAACTTTTCATTTTAGTCTCTATAAAATTTTCCTTCAACTTTTAGTTCCTATAAAATATTTAAGGGTTAAATATGTTTTTGGTCCCTATAAATATACCAATTTTTCGTTTTAATCCCTCCAAAATTTTCCTTCAACTTTTAGTCCCTGTAAAATATTTAATCACTACTTTTGGTCCTTATTTTTAAGTAAATTTTTGTATTTTTTTAATGAAATTGTGCAAAAGTTTATAGAATGTTGTAAAAATAACTCAAAAAAAATTAGATTTTTTTAACAAAACATCAATTAAAAATGAATTTTTTACCGCCAAAAATATAAAAATTCATATTTTGGTAAAAAAATATAATTTTTTTTGGGAAGAGATCCTTATATATATACATTTTTCTGCAAAAATTTTATTTAAAAATATGAATTTTACATGAGTTTACTTTAAAGAAGGGACCAAAAGTGAAGATAAAATTTTTTTGGAGGACTAAAAGTTGAAGAAATTTTTTAGAGAGACTAAAACGAAAAGTTGATATTTATAGGGACTAAAAACATATTTAACTCAATATTCAATCACTACTTTTGGTCCCCATTTTTAAGTTATTTTTTGTATTTTTTAATGAAATTGTGCAGAAATGTGTAGAATAATGTTAAAAAATTTCCCAAAACAAATTAGAATTTTTTAACAAAACAAAAATTAAATATGAATTTTTAAATGTAACAAATATACAAATTCATATTAAATTCATGTTTTGTTAAAAAAATTAATTTTTTTTGGAGAGATTCTCATAATATTATGAATTTTTCTGCAAACTTTTATTAAAAAATATGTATTTTACATACGAGTTTACTTTAATGGAGAAACAAAAAGTGAAAATAGAAAATTTTTAAGAGCATCTCCAATGGGAGGTCCTTACTTAACAAGGACCACTCCCTGTCAAGGACCCTCCATTGGAGGAAGAAAAAATAGTCCCCATTAGGAACATGTAACTATATAAGGACTCTCTCTCCTAGGCAACTAACGGGTCCCACGTTTAAAAGAAATAATAAAACATGTACTATGTAGTCCCGCTTACAGAAGAAGTAATAATTTAATAATTAATATTATGAGGTAATTTATAATTTAATAAATAAATTATTTTTGTTTAATGATGTAAAGTTAGTGGGACCTATTTTAGTACTTTTTATTGGAGTCCTTATTAATGTACTCCTATTGGAGTCCTTGAGTCCTTAATAGGTGCTTTTATTAAAATATTATAAATAGGTGATGTGTAATGTGGGGTCTATTTAATGAGTCTCTCTTAAGGAACTACCATTGTTGATGTTCTAAGTGACTAAAAGTTGAAGAAATTTTTTCGAGGGACTAAAACAAAAAGTTGACATATTTATAGACATAGTTTTAAAACTCGGCTTGGTCATCGACTCGGCAGGGGTACTGAGTCACTGGGTTAATGGTCGAGCCACTGAATCATTGGTTGAACCGCATGAGTGAACCAAATTAAACCAAATAACTCGGTTAGATTATTCGACCTTAAGATTAAATTTTTATAGGTTATCAGATTAAAAAAGATAGAACCTATGACACGACCACTTCAAAACTAAAAAACTCACATGTAGTACTACATGTATAATAGTATTTGAATAATTACAGTTTGTTGATAGGAAATATAAGTTTTGTTTTGCATATCAATTAATATTATATTTAATACTTGTAAAAAAAATATTATATTTAATAAAAATCTGCTATATTACATTTGTTAACACAAACAAGAGGTTAATGCACTGGTTAAGTTTGATTCTTACTACCATCAAATTTTTTAAACTAGGAACTTGTTTTACAAAAATCAAAAGTCAAATCAGTTAAAGTCATGTTAACTTGTGCTCTAATTTAAAATAGAAATTAAAAATAAATTTTATATTGAAAGTATAACTTTTGCAACTTTTAAGATATTGAATGCACATATTCAAAGAAAAACCTTTTACACTTGTCTTCTTAACTTATGTCTCAAGGGCACAAATTAACATTTCCTTAAAGAATTACTATTAGTTGCTATTAATTAATAATAATAATTAATAATATTATTATTAATAATATATTAAACCAGAAATAATGGAGCATTAATACGTGTTAAAAGGATTTAATTAATGACTCTAAAAATAAAACTTAATTAAACCGGTTGGGCTTGAAAATCGTCTGAGTTACCAATTTTAAGCGAGTTTCATCGGTTTGTACCGGTTTAACTATATGACTGATCTGATGTATGAATCGAACCGGAACACCTACCAGTTTCTGGCCGGACCGTTTCGACCGGCCGGTCCAAACAGGTTTTTAAAACTATGTTTATAGGGACTAAAAACATTTAACCCAAAATTATTTTCTCTAGGTATCTAAATAAAAAAAAGGGTATGAAAGTTATTTCACAACATTCTATTTTACATTTTACTTTATCCCAATTATTATTATTTGGATTTTGTTCAATATTTACTATTTATATTTTTGTTTAAAAGGATATGAAACAAAATCAGATAACAGTTGAATCGGAAAGTGGTCTGAAATTAAAACCAATTGTTATTCCTTCAAGAAATTATTACAACTAGAAAATTAAATCAAGCATATGTTCAATACAGATTTGAACATGGCAAAGTCAATCATCATTCATTGGTTTTCTGCTCCACCTTTGCAACAATAGATTTGTTGTATTCCTCCCTTTCCTTCTTGTATGCATCCATTGCTTCAGATGCTTTGCCATTCCACAATTGTTTATCTTCCTCACTCATATCCTATATAAATAAATGGGAACCAAATCAATAATATACAATAAAGTGAAAAATGGTGTTCAATCATAATAATCAAAACAAATATACCTACATAAAAATTAAAAAAAAATCAAAACAATACCTTCCACTTCATTGAAACAAGTGTGTTGAGCATGTTTCCTCCAACTCCTGGACGTTCCTCCAGTATTCTCTTCCTTGCTTCTTTGCTGCATGGAGTTAAATTTTTGTATATGTTAACTTGCACATCATAATGTAATAATAATTTACAATGTTTGCACAAAGTTAAATTGACTTTTACCTGAAAAGAATATATGAGGATGCAGGTCTTTTAGGCCTGTTTGGATCAGAATTATTTTCTTCCTTGTTATGTTTCTTCTTCTGACGATTCAATTTTGTTTCCTTGATCATGTTTTCAGTTTTTTCCTTCTTCTTGAGCAATTGCAAGGCTTCATGTTTCTGAAGTTTCATGTGTTCTTCCTCTTCCTTCATAAGATTTGCAGCCTCCTCATCTTTCTTCAGTTTGTAAGCCTCCATTTCTTGGGCATATTGCTCCCTGTTCTTCTTTGCCATCTAAAAGTTTCAAATTAGAGTGTAAGAAATCAAATATCTACTACAAAAAATACTAATGAAAACTAATGGTTTTACATAATTGTACCTCTTCATAAGGCCTTTTTTGTTCTTCTGTCATGTTTTTCCACTCTTCAGATGTGATCTTGGAAACCTGTAAAGCACAACACCAACATTAAGTAAATTTTATTCAATCATAATGATAATTCTATTGGACACCAAACACGACCCGGCTCATCTGCCTTTAGTGTTGTCCAGAATGTGTGAATCCAGGTTCCTCCACAGCATTCGGCTTATTTGAGCTTATCTACTGACCTAATTCATAAAAATAACTTATGACAATTTCATAAGCATTTTTCAACTTATTTTCAGAAGTGGTCCATTATTGCTTATAAAAACAACTTAGTATATACAAAAACAATTTGACATAGTTTTATCTTTTTCTATAGGCTTAATTGCAGTTTTAGCCCCCTAACTTTTCCAAAGTTGCGATTTTGGCTCCCTAAGAAAAAAAACTACAAAACAGCCCCTTAAGTTTTGCAACCGTAGCAATTTTGGCCTCCCAAGGCAAAAAAAAAATAAAAAAAATAATATGTGGTGCAACACTAAAGGCAGCGTCAGCGTAAACCGAGTCAATATCAGCCTTGGGGGCTAAAACTACCACAGGTGCAAAACTTAAGGGGCGGTTTTGTTGTTTTTTTTCTTAGGGGGCCAAAAATTGCAACTTTGAGAAAGTTAGGGGGCTAAAACTGCAATTAAACCTTTTCTATAATAAAAGCTTATACATAAGTGCTTTTCATTGATAAGCACTTGTGCTATAAGCTGCAAATAAGCTGTTTATTCAAACAGGCCCAATCATGTGATGAATTACCTCCAAGACACCCTTGTTGTCTGCAAGAATAGCTGCTCTTCTATCATTAGTAAACAGGAAAAAAGCTGACATAGGATGCTTGGGTTTCAATGGATCCTTCTCTTTCTTGTTCTTCTTGCTCTCCTTTTCTGCCTCTTGTTTGAATTGCATAAACTGTTCAAGCAATTCCATAGCAGTCTTCTGCTTCTGTTCCTCTTCCAAGAGTTTCATTGCCTCAATTTCACGTTTTTCCTTTGTAATTACTTGCAAATAAGCCTCTTTTTCAGCTTGGTATTTCTCCTCATAAGGCTTTTTCTCTTCTTCACTAACTGTCTTCCATTTAGTCCCCAAAATGTTTGAAATGTCCTTAAATTCAGCCTCTGGATTTTCCTTCTTAACCTGCACCAATCATCAATCCATAAATTCACATTGCAACATCGAAAATTAAAAGAAAATAAAAATAAATATAATTAATCATTATCCTGATAGTTAGATTTGATTGCTTATTATTTACCTCATGCCATTGATCTTTGACCCATAACATGTATGCTGAAGAAGGCCTTTTCTTCTCAGGGCACCCATTCTTTTTCTTTTCCTTCTTCTCTTGTTCCTTGTCTTTCACCATAGGCAAATTCTGTACATTGTGATAAAAATTGAGATAAATATTAAGATATTCAAAGAATATTATAGGACCAATTTCAACACAAACCCTAAACCCTAAAAATAAAAAATGGTATATTTAGAGGAAAAAACATATTTAATCCAATAAGATAATAATAAAAATGAAATTGAAATGAACTAACTAACCATGGTGGGTTTGAATTCTTTCAATTTCTGCAATTTCTTAAGCTCTTTGCCACGATTCTCGAGTTCTTCATCCTTTTGCTTCAAGATCTCATCTTTGGCTTTCAACAGCTCTTCGGTCTTCTCTTTCTCGAGGCGCAACTGCTCCATCTTTTCCTGCATCTCGAGCAAATCTTGCTCGAAAGATCTTTCCTTTGGCTTTTGTTGTTTCTTTGATGCAGCTTTACCCTTCTTAGGGTTAGTAAAATTCTCAGAAATGGGAGAAATAGCTGCCTCCCCAGCTATGATGTTGGCATCATTGGCTGTTGGAGCTTTCTCCTTGAGAGCCTTTCTGCTTCCTCTTGATTTCTTTGTGGGGATCTCGGCAACTACGTCGGCCATCGTTAAAACGAGAGAGAAAACTGAATTCAGAGAAATTCAGAAATGAATTGAAATGGTTTGTGACAGTGAGAGGAAAGTGAAGTCATTTTATAGGAGGAGCTGTGAAAGGTTACAACGGTCGGATTTTTTGAATTTGGACTTGAGGTGTGACCATATGCTTGTTCTCAATTTAATTTTTGACCGTTGGTTCAAACTAGAGAGGAATGCAATAAATTGTTTACCATATGTTTCTCACCAAATATAAATTTACCATATGCAGGGAGATTTTAAAATGCATCACTGGATGGTTTTAAAAGGAAATAGCCGTTACATGCAAATTCTTTTGAGTTTTGACGGTGGCTTCATTTGGGCTTGTTGAGCCATAATCTCTCTTCTCTCTTTTCTACCACTCTTTTATAATTAATAACACCCCTATCATCTTTTTACCATTGAACACTACTTGAACAAATTTTGAGGGACATGTGTTAACTTGGAGACAAGGCAAAAAACACCATTCATTTTTATTTTTTTATAACTATTTTCTTATTGCATGAAAATACAACATCTTTTGTGTTTGTCCTCTCAAGTCTCAACATGTCTGTTGTCATATGCTTGGACAAAAAACTCTACTGGAAACATGATTGTAGTGCAATTTCATAATATGATCGATCGATTGAGAATTACATAAGATAGTGTTGATGTCATCACTTTTGTCATGACTCATAGGAATTTAAATATGATAGGTTGACTGAGATTTAGATAAGATAACGCTGACGTGGACTCAACTATTAATGCTTAATTGAAATATCATTAACTAAATAATTAATTTTAGATCACCTTTGTCAACTTTACACATATATCTTTTTTGTATATATTTAATTCGGAAGGGAATATATAACTACATCATCTCCATAGAACCATGAACTGTGTTTACAAATAGAAAAATAATATTTGTGCAACCATTTTACAACAACGTTTAGAACAATATTTTCTTCTCTAAATGCATGTTTAGTATCACAGTGACTTTGTCAGAATCACGATGAGCCACCACCGCACCAGTGGATCACCATAATTACGGTGAAACTACCATAATAATACCAACATACACTAAGTCATTTAAATGAAACTCATTGCCCTTTTGAGTTGTCTTAATTTTTTGTTGGATAAATTGCATTTTTGGTCCCTTAACTATTTACTTTGGTCCCTTAACTTCTCTCTGTTACACATTTTGGTCTTTTCCGTTTGTTTTAATTCAAAAACGTTAGGTTTTCTTCATTTTCTTCTCATCTTTTTCATCTTCATATCATCTCTATCGACCTTTAACAACAAGAATCCCAGAATAGTTAAAGGACCAAAATAAATCGAATTTTAATTAAAGGACTAAAGCAATACTACCTAAATAGTTAAGGGACCAAAAATGCAATTTAGTTTTTTTTTTCTCAAAAACTCTTCTGGTATAGTTGCAAAAGACTTAAATGTATAAAAAATATGACAAAATAAATCTATTAATCAAGTGATAATCTGACTTTCTTATTTCCACTAATGTTAGACAAATTAAGTAGTTAAATATATATTATTAAGCTAGCTAAACATAAAATAAAATAAAATAATTTAGGGAACACAAAGATCCATCATCCTTCAAGCCCCTGGTTAAAGTCTTCCATAATGGAGAAGGGAGAGTATCCCATCAAAAAATTCCAACATTTGAAGTATTGAAATGAATTTTATCCATGTAGCTGTTCCCTTCACGGTAAATATTTATGAGAGACAAATTGTCTCAAATAACCTCAGTTGACCCCCTCAACAAAAATAAATAAAAATCATAAAAGAAAATAGATTGTTATGGCCATGCATTACCAACTCAACACATCAAAACGAGCTATAAAACTATAATTAAACCTTTGTGCAATATTACATCGTACATCTGTAAGAATATCGATCAAGAATCATAGTCATAGTATACATACATAGAGAAACAATTCAGTGAATGAATTCACACACATGCGCAACTAGCATGAGGGAAGAAACTAACTGCAAGGACCAATTCAGTGATTTTGTTATCCATTGACAACCATCTCCATTATGATGTCATTCCAAGAGTCTATAGGCCCAGGTAAGCACCAATGCAAACAATCAGTCTGAACTTTAGCATTTTTGTCCTTGGCAAAGGGTTGAAATTGCCTGTATGGACCTGGATGCCCATCTGGTCTCAAAAGCGAAAGTGGTGCAAAATCAGCAAGCTTGAGATTCACTCCATTTTTTGAAGCTTCAGACGCTGCCTTTTTAAACTCTTCTAACTCAATGTCGCGAAGAATTCTAAGCAAAAGCTTAATTTCCATCTCACCTTCTTTAATCGGCTCAGTTCTGTTGCACGTTCCGCCGCTAAACCACTCTCCATTTTCAAAATGGTCAGGTGTGGATGTCCTGAACAAAATCAAGCCCTTGTGATTGGAAGATACTATGAAGTTCATGACATTTTTCAAGACTTTGCGATATGCAAAGTCAAACCCTAGATCTGTCATGTTCTTGTTACTAGAACAGCCGTGACAGCCCAGTATAGTGTCATTTTCATAGTAGATTGCAGATTTGACAAACCACTTTCCCGTTGAGATAATAATGTAATCAAAGTTTTGGTACTGATCTGTCCATTTACTATCCAGTTTGTCGAGATATAGCTCAACTTCAGAACTTGAAACGCCATTTATGTCTTCAAAAATAGCAGCTTCCACAAGGAATGGTGACCAAATAACTGACATACTGAAGTTGTGTGACGGAAAGTGCCAGCTTTTGGACTTGTATCCCTCATCGTGGTAGACTAAGACAGCTTTTTCTACCTGAAGGTTAAAATAGCTCAAGTGAATAACACTCGGTTCCTATGTGAAAGTTTGTATGATTAATTTCATAATCTACCATGCTTCAATTCAGTCCAAACAAGTGGTCAAAAAGTCCAGGTTTCGCAAAATTGACAAAAAGCAGTAAATGTAAATCAATTATAGAAAGTAAATTCACTAGTATAAAAGTTGTATTGCACATATTCTTCTATTTAAAACAAAAATGGCGAAGGAAATGTTCTTAACTGTGTACATGAAAGTAAATCTAGTATCATAAGAGTCGTACATATTATTCTATTTTAGATAAAAATAGTGAAGGAAATGTGTTTAATCGTGTACATGAAGAATAAACGAGGGAGAGGGAGAGGGAGAGGGAGGGAGGGAAGGAGAGAGAGGGAGAGAGAGAGAGAGAGAGAGAGAGAGAGATCATCTTAAGAACTAAATCTCATAAGTTACGATTTAAAACAAATGCATAATTGAGTAGACCGGTGGCAACTATACGTGTATGGACTTGTAACTGGCCTCAGCTTGTTCAAGCCATTGCCTTTCATAATCATTATCCTTTTTAACTCTTCTTAATTGAGTTGAAAGCTTTTCAAGTTTTGGCAGTCTATACTTTTTCATTTTTTGGAGTTAATCACAATTCACAAGTATCAAAGAAAAGCTTTTCACTACAAGTACAAAGTACAAATTGAATAATCATTCCAATCAAAGTTCAAAACAATATATATCAAATATTGTAAATAAAATGCTTCTATCCTCAATTACTTTTGGAGCTGATAAACAAAACCTCAAAATCCCAGAGTTCTTGTCCAGTCCGATTCTCGGGTGCTATATCGTATCTATTGAGCTAGATTCTGATGCAATGCAACTAGATCAAACAAAATAAAAACAATGACTTGACTTCATTCTCCACTCTTTTCATCCTAGTTTGATTCAGTACTTCATAAATATATAATCACCAAAGTGTATAGACCTATTCTATCATAGCTTATATGCAAACAAATAAGTGCAATTGAGCAACAACTTTCTAACACAAACCAACAGATTCTTGAGTTATTCTCCAGACTCAATAAATAAACTATCAAAGTTATCCATTGGAACCAAAACAAGACCCAGTCAAGGCATCATCCGAAAAAACACGTACAAAAAACAGTTGTCTGATCCTCAAAGAAACATTCACAAAAGATCAGACAAAAAAGGAAAACAACATGCTTAATGAATGTTAGCTTTGTCCAATCTATTTTGTACAAGTTTTCGTAACAGGACCAACACGGCCACAAAACTATTGACAACAACAATGAATACAATGGTTCAATTTATTTAGCAATGAAAAAACCAAACCTTAGAAAGCGTGCAGAGCAAGGACTGAACATGGTTACGAGAAATGGAATCACCAATAAGCGCCCACACTTTACCACGCATCAAGTTGAGAAACCTTTGAGGATCAAAAATAGGTAACTCACAATCTCTAGGAGCCCACTTCCAGTACAAAAATTCTCTGTCTGGTCTGCCATTTTTCAAGCAATTTTGATGTGATTCAATAAGGTCACATGTTTCATTTGTATAAATTGGACCCAATGGATTTGGTACCCAATCACCATTAAAATAATCACATTTACCTGCATCCAACAAAAAAAAGAGTAAAAATCCCAACTTTAACTTGTTTTGGCCACATTAATTAAACACTACTATTTCAGATCTAAACAAATAAAAATTAATAATGTTACTGACCAGTGTCGGTGGGAGAGAGTTGATCTTGATCTTGTTGTTGTTGATTTTGAAGAGGGAGTTGTTGAAGGTCAGAAAGAGTTGAAGAAGTTTGAGGAGGGGTTTGGGGTTGTTCGGTGAGAGTGGGAAGAGATTGAAAGAAGAGAAGACGAAAAGCGAGTACAGAGAAGAAAAGAGTGAGAAGTAACTTGATGAGGTAATTTTTATGGTTGAAATTGAAAGAAGAATCGATCCTCATTTCTTCTTCTTTCTTCTTTGTAGTAGTAGTACTGTTACTGTTTCGACAAACACGGAAATACACCGATTCTTTTGGAGTTGGTGTTGCTTACGGATAGATTGATAATGGTTTTGGTTGGGGTAGTTTTCAGTAAGAAAATTTAAGAGAATAGATCAGACTTCAGAGTCAAGTTGTGTTTCTGTAATTTCTAGATCTATTGTCGGATGGCTTTTTCTACGTTATCCCGAATGATTGGGATAATTTACCCTTGGACAAAACTTAACTACAATTCTTTAGGGGCTTTTTCAATGATGTTGATGGGTTGGAACATGAAATGGTGGACGGTTTTCATGAGGCCGATGGTGATGTAGATGCTTTAATTGATGATATTCATAGGGAGTGGAGGGAACATGAGGCCAAAGCTGTGCCTGAGGACCGTTACATGGATGAAAACGGTGTGGGGGCGTTACAGACAGAAGGGCCAGTAAAAACAGATGCTTTGAAGAACACGTTTGTGCCTTCAGTCTCGGCACCTAAAGCTGTTCCACATAAAAGCTTAATTCAAACAGCGACTTGCACGTTACCTATTGTGGGAGGTTCTATGTCAACAACTGTCAATGATGGTACTAAAAAAAGAAAGAAGAAATCGGTTGGAAATTTCAAACATTCTTCTCGCAATTTGAAAAGGTTGGCAAGGATGCTCGCGAAGGACAGGTTGGAGATTTTGAAAATTCTGAAAAAACAGGCAAAAGAACGCAAAGCAAGGATATTAGCACGCTCCAAATCTAAAGACATGGTAACTTCTACTACTCCGAAGGTAACATCAAGCACCTGTATTTCATCTGTGAATAAATATTGGGAACACTGAGTGGTTGTACAAGGTGGCCCTGAGGCGGCTGCAGCAGATGCTTCGGGAATTGGCAGTTTGATTGGTGTCAAGTATTTAGGGGATACGAATAATCGTTTTAATGTATTGTCAAAGGAGGGTAGACGTTGTCTTAGAGAGGAGGTGGGGAGGATTTTATCGAAAGGGGTGTCTGGAGGGAGTGGAAGTGGGTGCTAGAAGGTGGTGTCGTCGTTGTGCGTGTTGGGGTGGATTGTGGTTTTCAATGAGGATTCTTTCTTATAATGTGAGGGGTTTAGGTGGTTTTGAGAAGAGAAGCGAGGTCAAAAAGTTGGTGTCGGATAAAAAACCATTTGTTTTATGTTTACAAGAAACTAAATTATGTACGGTTGACGACATGTTGGTAAAGGCTATTTGGGAGATTCCTTCGACGAGTTACTCTTTTCAACCTTCGGTAGGAGCATCAGGAGGCTTACTGACGGTTTAGGATTCTAATATTGTTAATGTGTTGTCGACGACGAGATTTCCTCATGTTTTGATAATTAGAGGTATGATTCTTCAATCAAATCAGGAGTTTGTAATTGCAAATATTTATGCTCCGTGTGACACGGCGATGAAACAGTTATTATGGGATCAACTGCTGTACTTTGTGGCTAACAATATTGACGCAAATATGTGCTTTTGTGGTGACTTTAATTCTATTCGGTTCGTGTCTAAAAGACGGGGTAGGGGTTCTGTTTTTCGTCAACATGATTCCGACATTTTTAATAAATTTATTGAAGATTGTTCTTTTGTCGACTTGCCAATTTGTGGCAGACTTTTTACCTGGTATCGTGGTGATGGGTATTCCATGAGCCGTTTGGATAGGTTCTTGCTTTCTACTAATTGGTGTGCGACGTGGCCGAATTGCATTCAATTGGCGAACCAAAGGGGCCTCTCCGACCATGTTCCTTTGGTTTTGTATGTTGATGAAGACAATTGGGGACCAAGGCCTTTTCGCATGTTAAAATGTTGGGCGGATTTACCTGGTTATGATCAATTTGTGCGCGAAGAGTGGATATCCTATAACATAGAGGGTTGGGGCGCTTTTGTCTTGAAGGAGAGGTTGAAGTTGTTAAAAGGAAGCTTAAAAGACTAGCATCAGAACCATTGTCAGAACTTGGATGCTCGGTGTGGTATGTTAAAGGAGCGAATGTCGACCCTCAACATTAAAGGGGAGACAACCGCTCTTGAGGAAGAAGAAGAGATATAATTGCATGAACTCTCCATCAGTCTGCACTCTTTATCACGTGTTCAGACAAGTAAGCGTTGGCAACAAGCGAGATTAAAGGCGAATCCAAAATTCTTTCACGACGTCATGTCTTCAAGGCGTCGTTGCAATTCCATTCAGCTATTACATGTCAATGGGAGTCAGATACAAGGTGTTCAGAATGTGAGGGAGGCTGTCTTTGATCACTTTTCTTCCCACTTTCGAAAAACAACAGTGGAGCGGTCAGGGGTGGAAAGTTTGAGGTTCCGTCAGTTATCTTTGGTTGAGGTGGGTTCTCTCATTCGACCTTTTTTGTTAGAGGAGGTGAAGCAGGCAATATGGGATTGTGACAGTTATAAGAGCCCTGGCCCAGACGGTGTCAGCTTCGGATTTATTAAACAATTTTGGTCAATTTTGAAGGGTGATTTTATGCGTTTTGTAATGGAATTTCATCGTAATGGTAGATTGTCGAAGGGGATTAATGCAACTTTTACTGCTCTAATTCCAAAGGTGGCTAGTCCTCAGCATATGAATGATTTTCGCCCAATTTCCTTGGGGAATTGCATGTATAAGGTGCTAGCAAAAATTCTTGCCAACCGTTTGAGCGCAGTTATCAGAAGTGTAGTGTCAGATTGTCGGTCAGCTTTTGTTAAAGGCAAGCAGATTTTGGTGGCAAATGAAGTGGTCGATGACGCGTGTCGTCTTAAAAAGGAAATGTTGCTTTTTAAGGTGGATTTCGAGAAGGCTTATGACTTGGTGGATTTTATATAATTGGAGGAGGTTATGAAACAATTGAATTTCCCAACGCGTTGGAGGAAGTGGATGTCTGAATGCGTTGGAACGGCTACGACTTCGATTCTGGTTAACGGGAGTCCCACGGACGAATTTCCTTTGGAACGTGGGTTACGTCAGGGTGACCCACTTTCATCGTTTCTCTTTTTACTAGATGCTGAAGGGTTCAACATGCTTATGCAGTCTGTAGTGGAGGCTGGCCTATTTAATGGGTACAGACTGGGGCATGAAAATGCCTTGGGCTTGTCGCATCTTCAATTCACTGATGATACTTTGATAATCGGCGAAAAAAGCTGGTTGAACGTGCGTTCTATGCGGGTCGTTTTGTTGATTTTTGAGCAGATGTCTGGTTTAAAGGTTAATTTCAACAAAAGTTAACTTATAGGAGTGAACGTCTCTATTTCTTGGTTGTCTGAAGCCTCTTTGGCACTTAACTGTCATGTGGGAGCTCTCCCGTTTGTGTACTTGGGTTTGCCTATAAGAGAGGATCCGCGTAAGTTGGACTTTTAGAAGCCGGTTTTGACTTGTATCCACTCTAGATTGTCGAATTGGAAAAGCAAATTTCTCTCGTTTGGCGGCCGCCTAATTCTTCTGAAATCTGTCGTGTCATCCCTACCAGTTTATTTTCTTTCCTTCTTCAAGGCCCCCACATGTATTATTTCTTCCATTAAATCGTTATTTAAATTATTTTTTTTTGGGAGGGGTGGGGGGGGTGGTGAGGATACTAGGAAAATTGCCTGGGTTGATTGAGATTCTGTCTGTTTATCGAAGGAGGAGGGAGGGTTAGGTGTCAGGAGGTTATGAGAGTTTAATGTTGCATTATTAGGAAAGTGGTGATGGCGTATGTTAATTGATAAGGAGGGGTTGTGGTATTGAGTCTTGGAAGCTAAATATGGGGAGGAAGGGGGGCAGTTGAAGGAAGGAGGGAGGGAGAGTTCGGTTTGGTGGAGAATGATATCTGTCATTCGTTTCGGAGTTGGTGTGAGTGTAGATAACGGGTTTGAGGAGAGTGTTCGAAGGATTATAGGAGGAGGTGGTGGTACTTATTTTTGGTTGGACAATTGGGTGGGGGGAGCACCTTTACGCGTGCAATTTCCTCGCCTTTTTGATCTAGCTGAAAATAAAGAGGTGACAGTGAGGGAGATGAAGGGTAGAGGGTGGGCGGTTGGTGGAGGAGCTTGGGAGTGGAGACAACGTCTGTTGGCTTGGGAGGAGGAGTCTGTCTCAGAGTGTGCGGCTTTGCTATCTGATATTGTTTTGCAGGATTCTATTGTTGATAGGTGGCAGTGGGTTCACAATCCTATCATTGGTTACTCTGTCAGAGGGACTTATCAGTATCTCACGAGGCCGGTTACTCCTGCGGAGCATGCTTTATCTGAAGCGGTGTGGCTGAAGCAAGCTCCGTTGAAGGTTTCAATGTTTGTTTGGTGGCTCCTACGCAACAGACTTCCCACAATAGATAATCTGGTACGTATGCGAGTTCTACATCATGATCATACTACTTGAGTTGGTGGGTATGGCAGTCAGGAGACAACGACTCATATTTTTCTCGGATGTGACGTCTTTTGGTAGATTATGGCACCTCATTTATTAGTGGGCAGGTATTTCTTTTATTCCTCCAGAGTCGGTGTCGGATCATCTTCATAAATTAGGTCAATTAGCGGGTGTATCGCGCATTACTCATATTTTTCTCAAAGTGATTTGCCACACAACTGCTTGGGTCATTTGAAAGGAAAGAAACAACATGATCTTTAATAGCAAAATTCAGGATTTGGAACATTTGTTAGAAACTGTCAAGTTTTTGTCATTCTCTTGGTTAAAGGCTAATCTTCTCACTTCTGCTTTCAGTTATAATGACTCGTGGCGGCACCCTTTGTTATGTATGGGTGTTGGGGATTAGTCCTTTTCTTCCTATTTTTATTTTGTGCTTATTGGCATTAGATTCTTGACTTTGTATCCCTTTTGGGTGGTTCTCTTTTGCACACCTTATGCGAGATGAATCACTTTTATTGAGTTATATTCCATTTTGGTTTCTTCAAAAAAAACATGTGATTTTCATTTACTTCGTTCAAAAATTAAATCTTATTTGTGATTAGGGTTAAGTTACCACTTATTCATCAAAGGGTAACATATGTCTCACCATGTGAGATTCTTACTAGTTCTCTATTACCACTTACTTAAATTTTTTTTTTTTTTTGTTAAATTCATCAATTTTTTATTTATTTTGGTGGTTAATTTAATACTATTTTATTAAGATGTCAAATTAGTCCATGAAATTGACACTGCAAAAAATGAGATCTAAAAGCACGTTTAAAGATCTCAAATCAACACTATCATACTAACTCTTAATATAATGTTAACTCCTTCTTTTTTAATGTTTTCCCCTTTTTTTTTAAAGAATAACTTTTTTCCCGTTTACAGAGATTTTTTTGGAAAAACTAAAAACTCACTAGCCGTGATTATTTTTATTACCTTTAAAAATTATTTTGATTTTATTTAGTTACAATTATTTTTCCATGCTACATTTGTCCATATAAAAATTGATGTATATAGCAAAATTTTATATTAAAATTAATTTTAGCAACCAAAATCTACTATTATATGTCCTATAACACAGTTCAGTTGATAGCTGCAAGAACAATATTATGTAAGAGTTGGAGTTTGAATTCCAGACTCTTCATTTTTCCACATTTAAAATATGTGAACTCTAATCAATAGACTACTTTACAAAAAAAAATTATATCATTTTATTTATTACGATAATTAATTTGTATATAATAAATTTTACAATGACTAAAAAAATAATTTTGTTTTCTTTTGCAAATATAATAAATTATATTAAAATTGATTGTCATATATTTATAATATTTTATTTTAATAATATTAAGAACCAAAATGAGCATTAGAGGGGCCAATAAGTTAGGTGTAAAATGTGTAATGTGACTTCTTGCTGTGGTGTAACAATTGTGACTTAGAAGTTTTACATTGATTAGAAAAGTGAAGTTTAAAAATTTAAGCGTGAGAGCATTCATAAACTCAATATTTTAAGCTTTTGAGTCAAAGTGTGGTGTCCAATTCACTTGTATGATTGTTATGTTCTTAATGTGGATGACCCGACGAGCTCCTATCGTAACTCAATAGCGGCATCAGAGTCGTGTTTTGACAAGGTTTCAACCGTCTCCTTATGTAAGAAGTCTTGTTCGCAACGTGTTCAGGAGGTGTGTCTCGTTATGTGTCGTGGGCGATGATAGTGCAAGCAAGTGAAGTGAATGAAAAAACTTCTGCTTAAGAGGTACATGATAAATTGATGGACCAACACTTGAGGAGGAGATTGTTGTGTTGCAAGTGTAAGTCACAAGTACTACATTAATAATAAAAGTGGAGGTTGAACACTTTACATATAGATGACTTCCCTTATCTGTTAAGAGTTTGAGTTAAAGTGTGATGTCACTTGTATGGGTTCTCTTCACTGCACCCAATGTGGATGATCTCCACTTGGTTCGTGACCCAATATTCCTCACTTGGATTCTATCTTTTCCCTTATCTGTTAAATTTGTTCTTCAAAACTCTTAGTCTACTGAGTTTTGAGTGAATTCGTAGTCACTATTCCTTAAGCATTGTATGAGAGATCCTCTTCAATCTACAATAAAAATAGTCCATTGCCATTCATTGTTGAGTTATTATCCATCTGAAAATAAAAGAAAGAAACTACATAATTAGTAATTACATTCACACACACGTTCAACAAATTAAGAATGTTATAGTAGAATAAATTTGACCTAAAAAGATATCATTATTGAATAATGAACAACCACCATGATCGTGTGGAGTCTTGCTTGGAAGCAGACCTTGTCCATTTGACAAGTGAGGACAAATGTTAAATTAAATAAATGGCTCATTTAAGTGTTAGTCAACCTTAAAGAACAACGTAAAAGGAAACCACATGTTAATAATATTTAACACCATGGCTCCACAGTCCACACGGTTTTCCCCTAGCTACATAATTTTGGGAAAAATAGTTTTTCTTGCGCAAAGCCAAATTTACTTGGTTCACTTCTCATTTAAGGTAATAATTAGTTCTATAAATTGGAGTGAGTTTGGAGCCAATTTATTCATTGGTAAACAAATTCATCACAAGAGAAAAATAAACCAAGTGTAAAAGAGTAGTATAATCTCATTGATCATATACTATGGCAAAGGTCATCACTACTTCATTGATTTTAGTTCTCCTTGTTGTGGCAATTATCAATGATTGTAGTGTTGAGGGTGCAGAAAGAGCTAATCAACATGAGAAAGATGATGATATTTACAAATCTCAAAAGCTTGGTCCGGGGATCGATTGTTTGATTTTGTATAAGAAGTGCTTGATTTTTCCTTATTTGTGGCCTCTGTATTATAAATTGTGTGCTTCTCAGGATCACACAGTTACCATAACAACTGGTGCTCCTAAAACTGAAGAAAGTCTTCCATGATTATTGATTAGTGATTGTGTTGTGGCCATGGCTTGTGTGTGTTATATTGATATCTATATATTTAAAATAAACTAATTAATAATTAATATTGTGAGTGTGAGAGAGTATTATTAAAATATAAAAATTATATATCTAGCTAAATAATTTATCTTTATGGGCAGGCTTCTTCTTGGGTATGTTCAGTAGGTTAGATATATATATATATATATATATATTTTATTTTTGTGCTATGAGTTTGTATTATGGTCCCATGTTATGGCTATATGCAATATTGAAATAAGTTAATTTCACCATTTTCTTTTTGTAATGTTTATCAGTTTTGTCTGTCTTAGATTGAATTGTCAATGCGTCATTCCCTCGTCCAAAATTTGTGTTTAACAAAAAAGACGATTGAATATCAATTATACTATGTTCCTAGTAAATCATAGCAGTGTTCACAAAAAGATTTTAACATATGGTTGGTTGGAGCTTCAACCAATGATTTTATCTGTTATTAAATCTGAAAAAGAATTGCATAGGAGCCAAATAATGTCTCTCTGGCTTTTTAATGGAGCCAAATCTGCTGAACTATTACAGTATTTATAATGCATGTATTGATTTTTGTTGTTGTTAGGCTCATGTATTGAAATATTAAATTTGCGAATCAATTCAGCATATTCTATTTCGATTAATATGATTATAACTAGTATATTTGGGCATTCTGTGTAAAAAAAAAGACTATTGGTGCATACAAATTAAACTAAAAAAGTCAAAATGAAATTAACATTGATCAACTTTTATAATAGATTTTTGTAAAGAATTTTCTTTTATAAACAGTGAACATATTCAAACAAAGCATTTTATTAAAAAAAATGTAGAAAGCATTTAATTAATTTTGTTAACTTTAATCAATACTTAATTTTCAATCAGTTATTTAAGTAAATTTTGATCAACTAGATCAAATTTCTGAATTTTTTCAAGATTTCAAAGTTTCCTGTGCTTTAATTTAGTTGTCCCCCCCTAAAAAAATTAGGTCTGCAAGAGATATACAATGTACATCAGTACATGTTACTTAAGAGTATTTGTGGCCACTAATACATAATTTTCTCTAATCACAGTCACACACAGTTCTTTATGTGAAAACAAATAAACAACAATATTAAGAAGCAAACTTTTTCTTATAAGATCTACAACATACTAGATTGTTAAGAATTTGGTCAATATCTGAGTACACTAATTTGGTGCTGGTTTAAACTTTTTAGGGTCAATATTAAACTTTCGGCTAAATTAAAACATTCAGAATCTGCTTTTGGGATTGGTCTATTGCTGAGTATGGTTCATAGTTATTGATAAGTGGATAGATCGATCGAGCAGAGCAAGAGCGACCCTTTCGGCCAGGCCCAAACATTCTTTGGTTAATCTTATCAAGTCCTAGTTTGTAACAGAATATGTTCACTCTAATGGAGATGTAGTGCTCTAAACCCACCTAACAAGTCCCCTAGCAAATGAAAAATAATTTCATCATCAACATCAATACATATAACTATTTTCTTACAAACTGTACGCAACTCAAATGAGATGCTTATAAGTTATAACGATATGGAGGGAGTATTTGTTTAAGACCATAATGCCAATCTGCTTAATAAGTTACATGGAACAAAAAAACTATACTGAGCAAAACATAAAGACCCCACTGTCACTATGATACTGGAAAAATCAAATTATACTAGTTCACTTATCCAAATTTCAAGAGAAGAACAGAACTGACTCTGCTCATGATACTGGAAAAATCAAATTATACACACATACTAGTGTTTTTAAAACAAAAGAATCAATTCATAGAAAGAAAAAATGAGCTAATTATATGCCGAATCACAACAATACCTAACTGGGAAAAGTTGCATAAAAAATATATGAAAGGATTTAAGTTCCTCTCTGGTCCCTTCGAGTCTTTGATATGATTCCCTTGAGATAGACATTACACTCACGGTGATAATCAATCCTCAAACAAAGCTGCCTGATGGCCTCCCTCTTTTCCTCTCCCAAATCCAACATGCCTTCCTCTTTCTCTTTCATCGACTTCTCTAGCTCTTCAACTGTCTTCTTAAGTTCAACAACAGTTGCTGTCACATTCATCTTCTCTGATTCCTCCTTTCTTGCCTTTGCTTCTAGCTTCTCAACCTTTTCCCTCATAGTTAATTCCTCTTCCTTTTTACCCTGCAGCTCCTCCAACAAATGATCTTTATCTCTCTGTAACTGCCCTTTCACTCTATTCATCTCGCTAACAGATTCTTTTGCAACGTGAAGCTCATGTACGATGTTTGAGATGTAGTTCTCATGATTTTTGCTTTCGTCGGAAAATTTCCTGCTCACAGTATCTATCCCAGATATCACACTGTTGACACACGCTTTAACACTTGTGATAGTTTCATGAAAAGCTTCATTGTTAGCGGTGATTGTAGCTACCAGAGTAGCAATCCTGTCTTCAAGTTCTCTCTGAACTTGCTGAAACTCTTGTTCCGCCTTTCTAAAGCTCTCTTCCTTTTCACTTAGCAATTGTTCTGTAACCCGGAGCTTTTGGTTTGACAGGCGAAGCTTTACCTCAAGATTCCTGACATTCTCAAACAAAGTGCTGACCTCATCTCCTTTCTCTTCCAGGTCTCTTCTCAGGTCTTCAACTTGGTGTTCCAAATCAACTACCATCTGATCTTTTGACTCAATGCCTTCACGAAACTCTTCTACCATTTCTTCCATTTTCCTCTCTGCAACTTCAAGTTTGACCTTGCATTCATTAAACCGACTATCAATTTGTTTATATTCTTCACTCAACTTCTGATATGCATCTTCTCGTTCTTCCAATGTTTTCTGAAGATCCATGTTTTTGTTGGCTAATTCATTCTTTTCATTGTCAACCATTCTGAGGACTTCTGCGTGTTCTTCTTTGATATTTTCACAGCAGAGCTCCAATTCTTCTTTTGTTTTCTGCATTGAATGCAAGTCCTTTTGCAGATTGTCAACTTGGGCTGTGAAGGAAATTGTTTTTCCTGAAGACTCTTCCTCTGCCTTATAATGTTTATCCTGAAGTGCAGAGAACTCAAATTCTCTTGTTGCTAATCTTCTCTCCGAATGATTTATTTTGTCTGCTAGCTCCAAATTCTCCTGTGCCAGTTTACTGATCTCATCCCGGTTAGCACTTATTTGCTTTGCATATTCACTTTCTTTTTGCTCTAAAGTGTTCAACTGACGGTCTTTGGCTCTTAATTGTTCTTCAACTTCACTCTTCTGGCTGTGTATGGAATCCAGCTCCAACTCCATTTTTTTGCGCTGCAGCGCTAATTCCTGTGCCAAATTAAGTTGAAGATTCTTAATTTGCTCACCGAAGGCAATTATTTGGGTCGAACCTTCTATCTCTGCCATATGAATTTTATCCTGGAGATGACTGATCTCTTGGATGTTGGTCTTTATTTGCTCTTCATCTTTGCTAATTTTGCTCTTCATGGAACTCATCTCCAGTTCCAGATTCTTTATCTGCCTGGTTAAATTTTCTCTGTCTTCCATAAGTCTCTCTTGTTCCAGGGATTTTCTGTCAACCTCCTCTTTCAGACTTTGAATTTGAAATGAACATTCGGAATTTTCCTGGCTTTTTTCCACAAGCTTAACTTCCAAGTCAGATTTCTGGTGTTGTAGAGACTCCACTTCCTGCTGCAATACATTCAGCTCATTTGTAATGCTTTCGACTCGAGTTGAAGCCTCATTACTTTTAAAAATGATTAGCTCTTCCAAATCATTTTTCTGAGCACGTAATGAGCTTATATCAGCCAACAAATTGTCTATCTGAGATGTCAAATCTGATATTTTGGAAGATGATTCATTCTCATTATCTCTGAGTTTCTTCATGATATCAGATAGTTCCTCTTCTCTTTCTTTGGTTAAATTTTCTGTGTCTTCCATAAGTCTCTCTTGTTCCTGAGTTTTTCTGCCAACCTCATCTTTCAGATTTTGAATTCGAATCATACAATCAGAATTTTCTCGACTTTTTTCCACAAGCTGAACTTCCAAGTCAGATTTCTGGTGTTGTAGAGACTCCACTTCCTGCTGCAATACATTCAGCTCATTTGTAATGCTTTCGACTCGAGTTGAAGCTTCATTACTTTTAAAAATTGTTTGCTCTTCCAGTTCATTTTTCTGAGCATGTAATGAGCTTAAATCAGCTAGCAAATTGTTTATCTGAGATGTCAAATCTGATATTTTGGAAGATGATTCATCCCCATTATCTTTGAGTTTCTTCATGATAGCAGATAGTTCCTCTTCTCTTTCTTTGGACTTCGTTTCAAGTTCTGAAATATGGTTTCGCAGCCCTAAATTGTGCTCTTCCAGTTCTCTTTTTTCAGTGGTGCAGCTTTTAAGTTGCTCCTCCATATCTTTTGTCTTGTTTTGCAGTGATTCTAATTCCAGCCCCAGATTTGTGATTTGTGCCTCTAGTTCCCTGATAAGATTTGAGGACTCATTCTTATGCCCTTCGTGGATCTGAGTGAGGGTTGAAACTTCCCTGTCTTTCTCGTCATGCTTCTCCTTTAACTGACTTAATTCAGATACAAATTCTTGTATTCTGTTCTGAGACAGTTGAATCTCATTTGAAGCTTGTGAAATTTCTGATTTTAATGATCTATTTTCTTCCTCTGTGACCTCCAGATTGTGGTTTATTGTTGTTATTTGTTGTTCTGCATGTTTCAATTGCTGCTTCAGAATAGGAAGTTCATCTGTTACTGCTTGTAATTCTTTTGCAATCACTGACTTATCATCTTTCAATTGATCAACTAGGTTTCTCAGGTCATCTGTAATCTTCCTTTCCTCGCCAATCTGTTGGAGAGCTGTCTCTTTCTCCATGGCCAAGCTACTGTTTTCTGTCTTCATATCCTCCAATTTTTGACTCAGTTCAGCTTCTACTTTACCAGCAATGTCCAGTTGCTTATTTAGTTCTGTATTCTCAGCCAAAAGATTTGATATTTGTATCCCAAATGCCTCGGCATCAGTTTTCAAATTCATACTAACCTTGTCTGCTTCTTGTATCTTGCTCAGTGCTGCAAGGTGTTTTGAATTTATGTCCTCCTTCTCTTCATGTGTAACTGTCAACTTCTGATTTAAGTCACCGACTTCCTTATGTGCCACTTCAAGTTCTTGCTTTAATCCATCAATTATCTTTTGAAACTCATTTTGCAGTTGACCATTTTTGCTGCCTCTGTCCTTTGAAGAATAATCCGAATCTGAATCAGAGCTAGATGAAGAACTTCCTTTTTCTCGCTTGCCTTTGATCCTTTTCTTTAACTCGCCTGTCAGATGATCATGTTGTGTGTAAATCAATTGGTATTGATTGTGGATATCCTCAATCAATTCAGCAAGCGGTTCCCTCTTCAAAATTTCTGCTGGGGTACCATCCTCTTCAAGGTTGTCATCTTTAATAAGTTTCAATATCCTTTTAACTTTGTCTTCAATTTCTGTAGCAAAATTAGAAAAAGTTGAAATCATTTGTTTGATCAACATAAGGTGATATACATATATCATAATATAATTTTCCTAGTGATTTTCCATGATATCATTTCAGCTGTCATGGGGAAGAGTGTAATTGTGGATAGAGATTGTACCTGTTTTAGCTCCCTGGAGCTGCTCTTCTTTATCAGGGTCAATGTGACTTTCAAACAGTGATTTTATAGACTTTCTCAAGTGATGTTTCACCATCTTCTCCACTGATATCCAACTTCTTAGCAATATCAAGTCCGAGATAATTTGTTCACCATGTAGATTCCAGGAAGTGAAGAGCTGAAAATTTTAACACAATTATTTGATATTTAAGCACTGAGGTGCAAACAATTTTTCTACAAAATCAATTTTGAAGAATCTGTTTTTTTTCCTAAAGGAAAAGAAAAATAATTAGTGTAAAACAGCTGAAAAAATGTAAAATAACTTGGTGTATGAAAAATATGGTCTGTAATTGTATATTTTTTTGAATGGATGGTCTTTTCATTTTTTTTAACATAAGATGATATAAATGGTTGAGATTTCAGGCATGCATCATCACAGTTAAGGTTTAATTTGCTTTGGTCCTATCAAAAGAGCTATCCTAAGATCATGGTTTCAGATTAGATGTTATGTTTGTTGTGTCTCATCGTGCTGGCTGGAAATAATTGGGAAGGCTGTGTCAAGGTGTTGTTTGCAGCTATATGGAAATGGATAGAAGTGAGGGATCCAATACTTGATTGCCATATTTCGTTAGTAGATATTTTGGAAATTAAGAACCTGAGAGCTATGGTTGTTTAATTTGTTTTGGTTCTGGTCATTTGGATAGTTAGTCTGAGATAATGTTCAGTCTGAATTGGAGTTTTCATTATGCAGGTTAGTTTGGGAGATTGCAGTAGAGGCGTAATTCTTGTGTGGAGAAAACATGTATCATCGGAAATAATAATTTAATGAAGATATGGAGGGATTGTTGTTTGGGCTCCTGTTTGGTTTCTTAAAGTGAAGTACACTGGTTGTGAGAGGTTGATTGCCTCTATTGGCTGGTTGCAGTATAGGTGTTATACTTGGCTTACAAAATGGTTTAGATGTGAATAGCAACAGATTAGAAGGCTGTGAGGCTTGGGATTTTGCAAGATTGCAGAATTTTATTCTTGATACTTAATGTATTCCATCTTGAGTTATCAATTATATAGGCTCTGAAGGGGATAGTTCTTCTATTGCTACATATTTGTGCCAATTACTGCACAGTTTGGCAGTGTGGCTTTTAGGTTGTGTTCATGATTGTTTGGTTTGATTGGTGTGTATTTTTATGTATCCTTTTTGTATTTTTTGCTATCTTCCACTTGTGCATGTGGAGTTTTTTTTTTAATTTTTTTAATAAAATGCTCTAACGCAAACACATGTTGCAGGGAAAACAAAAACGTTGAAATATAGGAAAGATTGTATCATTATTTGGGGTTCATTCGAACAAGGCACTGCACTACTGATGTTTCATATGATGGAAATTGGGTTCAGTTACGGATTATATGTGATTAACTGGGGCCATAAACTACAAAAATAAAGGACAAAAAAAAAAGTGTCAAAAAGATACTAGATGCGGTTGCCATAATTACTGTTACTAAACCAAAATGTGGTCCCAAACTCTTAATTCTATTTTTTAGAACGGAATAATCAAAATGCAATTTATTATTTTTTTGAAGGAAAACAATGAAAATGCAATTAGATTATCAATCTAAAACCAAAAAAAAGAAACGGATCCACTATTCCACTAAGTTCCAAGACTACAGCTCAGCTACAGTCTGCCGCCACGACTACAACTTCCAAAAATTAAGGTTTTTATTATTTAAAAACAACTCTGTAATAATACTGCTGCCCAAGAAAAAAAAATGGAAAAAACATACTTACAATCTTAAATACATAATCCCCAATATATATGCTCAATACTCTTATAACAATTATCAATATTTTGGTAAATTGGAATAAGTACCTTAAATATTACTTCAAGTTTTCCTTATATCCTCTTTTCTGAATCTGTTAAGCTCTAAACAAGATTGCAGCCACCTACAAAGCAAAGGAAAGAATTATAAAAGACACAGCAAATTCAATGCAACAAACAAAATTGAGCTTCAAAACTATGTTATATCTCTTTTCGAACACGGATCCCTGCCTATAACATGTTATATCTCTACCAACTGAATTAAGCTCACAAAAACTATGTTATTGATGATAATAAAAACACCAAAGGCAAATGGAAATACTAAAATATATACTCATACTGAATAGGATGTATAGTTTTCTTACCAATTGACTAAGCTAATTTAACGCCTGTTTAGCAAGCATAAGCTAGTTTATAGTTGATATTCTAATAATTTTTAAGTTCATATGACTAATAAAAACTCTTTGATAACCTTCACTTTATCACTAACTTATAAATTATTTTTAATAGATTTTTTATAAGCTAATTCAAGCTTATAGCATATCATTTTTTATCCTCATTGAAAAATAATTTTTTATAAGTTCATTCAAATTTCAAACACTGATTTTATCAAACAAAACAAATTCAACCAGGTAGTGCTATCACTTATCCGTTAAAAGCTCATCTGGTAACATATCACCATTCCAATATCATTATTACTTTAGCGAAAAAAAAGGCTTATTAGATTTTTATTTCTTAGATTCCAAAGTAACGGAAAGAGCAGAATCATCAAAGATCAGCAGCATCTTTTACAAGATTAATTAATAGCACAATAAATAATTCAGATTAAGGATCAAGATACAGGATTAACTAAGTTCAAATCAAAACCATATCCAATTGCTGCGGAGTATACAAAGAAACATTAATACTTAATTAATAAACAAAGTAGAAACATAGAGAATTAAATAAAAGCTTACGTGAGTGATTTCAATTCCAAGTAGATTAAGTTGATCTGATCGAATCGAAAAGGTGAAACCAAAGAGATTCTTCAACGCTTCAACTACAAGAGAATCAATAATTGAATTTACTTTGAAGTGAAAACGCAAGAAGAAGGAAATGAAAAACGGAATTCACTGTTACCTCTGTGAGAGTTGAAAAGAAGATGGTGAAGGAAAGAAACTTAGAGAAAGAGAGTTAGGAAGAGGTATTGAGTTAATGCAAGAGAGACAGATATAGAGCCTATAGTTTAATTAAGTTTAATAATAATGGAATGAAAAGTGGCTTTGTTTTGTTTGGATTAGAGCGCTCTAAAGAGACGCCAGCATTTTTCATCTTCAAATTTCATGAATGGAATCTTTGGATTGTTATTCCGATGTTTGCCCCCTCTCTTCTCTGTTTATTACCATAATGCCATTCATTTTACTTGGGCGGGGACATGCCGACGAGTCGTCATCATTATTATTTTGAAATTTCTAGCCACTCCATCTTTAAAAAAAAAAATCTAGTCCCTCCATCAATGTAACTCGCATCACATAAAAAATAGAAAAAAACCTTTACCTCCTTTTTATTACATCTTTTTTACACATATTCTTTAAGAAATGCATGAAAGAAATATCGGTCAAACACTTATTATAGTCATAATCGTACAACTTTAAAGGTAAAATTACTCTTTTTTATTTCATAAACAATATCATAAAGACATTTTGCCAGCATCGAACAAATATTGTAATATTAACTTTCAGAGTTTAGATTTAGATCTTAAACCTTCATATTAGATTAGGCTAAATTACATCAGAGATCCTTTAAAATCGAGGTCTGTAACAGATTGTTTCTTTAAGTTATTTTGGTCAATAAAAAATATGTTATAAACCTCAAACTTAATTTTTCAATTAGAGTTTCTCTCTTATTCTCCCTAGTCTTTAGACTACAAATCCACCTTTACAAGTTTTTTTTTTTTAACAACCCACCTTTACAAGTTACTCACCTATATACTACCCCTAATCTTTTACAAGTTTAGGTATTTAAAAAGAGTATATTACATTTTCCTCTCTTCAAAGATGTTTGAATTACACTCATCTCCTCTCTTATATTAAAATACATACTCTCCTTCCCTCTTGTTCAAAACATATTAGAAAACTTTTTACTCCCCTCCCCTAAGAGAAGCTTGAATTACATTCTCCTTCCCTCTTATGTTAAAATCTACACTTTACTCCCTCAATATTTTTTTTATTTTTAATAGTCTAGCAAAAAAAAATATAATTTAACACACTTTGAAAAAAGTAGTATTGAGGGTCTATTTTAATTAAATACATAATTTTTGATTTTTTATTCACAATTTCATTAACATGTAGTTTTAAACCCTATTATAAAATATGAAACAACCCAAAATAAAATTAAAACATGTGAAAAATTACTAAAGACAATAAAGCATGGTTATTTAAAAGTTAATTTTATACTCTAAATTATTAAATCAATAGCAAAATATTTAAATTTAATTATCATTGACATTTAAAGTATAAAGAAATGAATTAAATTTTCTTAAATGGTCGTTCAAAATTAATATATATCATAAAAATATTTATCTATATTAAAATAGATTAGAGTGTAGTGCATATTTAATTATTAAGGGAGAAAATTGTAATTCAAGCAACTTATAAGGGAGGGGAGTATAAATTTTATTTTCCAAGGGAGGGAAGTGTATATTTTAACATAAGAAGAGAGTGAAATGTAATTCAAGTATCTTTGAGGGAAGGGGAGTATAATTTACTCAATTATAAACTATGACCGAAATATTATATTATATGTAAAATTAGTTCTAAAATATCATGTTAAATATGAAACATAATATCATTGATATTTTTTGTGAATAATATCACTGATCTATTAGTCTCTCAATAATCTTTTGTACCATAATTTCAAAAAAGATAAATAATAATCTTTTGTACCATATATAAATGGAATACATGGTCTTGAACAAATTTACCTATAAAAATGTTATATTATTGGTATCATACAAAATTACAAAAATTTATATCATATTTAATATATTGTTGGTGTCATAAAAAAGATAAATATATTGTTGATGTTATAAAAAAAAGATAAGTATAAAATGTTATATTGTTACTATCATTAAAAAATATAATCTTTGCTGCAATTCGAAAGTCATAATTCATAAATACCTAAACTTATATCTAAAGCAAATAAATAATTCAAATTAATATAAAGTATAAGTAATTCAAATACAACCCAAAACTCTGTAATTTAAAATTGGTTTTTGTTAGAAGACACTCATGAAAGTGTCTTTTACCAACTCACATCTCAAGGTGTGATTTCTATTTTTTAGTTATAATTTTGCTAAAAGACACCTTCATACAAATTAGTTGGTGTCTTTTAACAAATGCTCATAAAATAATTTGCTAAAAAACATCTTCATAAAATATGTCTTCTAGCAAAACCCTTTAAAAATATAATATTGTATTGTTTAGCATTCTCCATATATACTCCTTCAAAAAATAATAGCATTCTCCATATATATATATATATATATGGTTTTTTTATTTTATTTTTATATTTCACTATAGAGGGAGTTCAATTAAACGTAATAGAAGCAGTAGAATCACGGTTCGCAAGTAACAATGTCAATAATAGAATCAAAACAGCAAAATTATTACTTGGGAAGAAACAAAAATTGCCAGAAAGGTGCAGAATACGATGCCACGAAGATCCCCTTTACTATTTTGTGTTTGATCTGTCTCCAGCTACTCCACGTAATCACTAACTGGACCTTTTTCATGCTCATGCTCTCATTGTTCTGTAACGAGGCAGTTTCCTCGTGCCGGCAATTACAACTCACGTGACCAATTATTGTCACCTTTTACAGCTCCATAGTGTTTTTGTTTTTCTTAATGTCTCCTTCACATAGTACGTATAACTATTGTCAGCGAACACCAACAGATAGATTCAAGCATCTGAATAAAATAAGTAAATAAATATTAAGAGTTTTTTTTTTTTTTACTTTTTACAATAAATAAATATTAAGTGTTGCTAAGATGTCTGATAAATCCCATAAAAAAAGATGTCATATAAACCATGGAAAGGTCTAACCAAACTCTACAAAAAAGTTTGTGAGATGATGATTGCTTTTTAGGGAGACTTTGATACCATGTTAGAAATTGTGGTTGATCTCTTAAGACAACCCCCACAAAATTGGATTGTTTCAGGGTGAAAGAGACCTTGATGGTCAACATGACACCCATACAAACTGTGCTTCGTTGCAGCGCGTTGCCTTCCCTGTTGACCGGTCATATAACCCCTAAGTTTTCAAAGTAGTCTCTTTTTATGAAAGGCCAACGATGGAAACGCATTTTGCGTAGAATGAACATGAGGAGAAGAGGAGAGAATTTGTGAAATGGTGTGAGAAATGTGAAGGTTTTGGAGGCTATTTATAGGAAAACAATAAGCATAGGTTAGATCTACACTTAACGCATAGTCAAAAACGTGTTTCAAAGGAGTTTTACCAGCCATTAATGCTAGTAAAAACCTTTGAAAACTTGTTTCTTGTGGTGCAAACCACCAGCCAAAACTAACTGATACAGTTGGATTTCATAACCCGGAAAACTCAAATAGATTCCGGATTATGTAGTCCGAATAAATACGATCATGGGATGAAACAAAGGGAAACTTGGCCTTTCTGTAGGGTGATGGATGGTTCGAATTTTGAAATCCGGAAAGCTTCAGCATTTGATTCTTTTGTATGATTTACATTGCAGTAAGAGTTCATGTGGTCCACAACGCCCAGATAATTCTATAAATAGGGGTCCCTGTTTTCATTACAAGTAAACTACACATGAAAAAAAATCATGGAATTCCCTGACTTTGATCCGAACACCAAGTTAGCCGGAGTCTACTACAACGGCGGAACACCACCCCATCTATTTAGGATTCACAACGATGTCACCCTCTCTGGGCTGAAGGATGAGCTGGATCAAATCAACTGTCAACTCAACCACAGAGACACGAGGAGGGTGGTCAGCGTTGAATATCGATGTCCATTGTCCGACTCAGTTTCATCTCTTCGGTTCAGCCGGATGAAACTCACAAACGACGACGACGTGAGAACCATGCTCTTTGTCTTTGGTCAGCAAAGTACTAGAGGACCGATCGAGTTGGACGCTTCGTTAGTTATATCTGCTGAACAAATTCTAAAAAGTTTGAACCGGCCCAAGAACTACGAAGAGATCAGGGCTCTGCTGGAGGGACCAAATGAAAAAATTAGTTTAGGTGATCCGTGATAATGTGTCATGTTTTAATTAATCGCGTGTTTTATGTTGTTTTAATTGCGTGTTAGTTATGTGTTGTTGAATTAAGTTGATTTTGAATAATATATATATATATATATATATATATATTATTTAAACTTTCATTATGTTTTAATTCACGTCAAAGATGTTCATTTAATCGAAAAAATAACCAAAGTTATGCATTCCGGATTATGAAATTCGGATTCACATAGGGCGTAAGTGTATTCCGGATTACTAAATCCGGAATACTTCAACATAGGATTCTTTTGTATGGACAACATTGCACCAAGAGTTTCTGTGGTCCACAACATCCAAGGACCTCGATAAATAAGTGTTCTCCGGTTTTCAGCTTCAATACCAGCAAAACACACCAAAGAAAACCATACAAATTTTTGTCATTAAGCCGCAGATCTTTCTCACGCGGTCGCAAATAGTTAGCTCTCTATTTGACCGCGTCCGCGTGATGAAGATCCTCCGCATGCTGGCAAAAATATATAGATACAAAGAGGTTGCTCTATATTTGAATATCAAGAGGTTTCTATGAATTAGATCTTGCTGCCTGCCAGATGAATGTGTCATTTGGCAAGGCAGCAGGATCTAACTCAGAGAAAACCTCTTGAAACACCTTCTCTTGTATGCATTTATTACTTATTTTCCATGAAATCTCTCTAAAAAACCCTCCAAAATAGGCTTTCTGGTGCTGTTCGAATTATATATTCCGGAATTTTTGTCACTTCCAGAATATATAATTCGGGTTCTATCAGTTTCATTTGGACGGTGCGTTTCACCACAAGTTTGGCCGGTTAGTGGAGTTTTAATGTGTTTTTTCGACGGTTTTGAATGACAAAAACATTTTCCTTAACTTCCAAATGACCTAGGGCTTGGTTTAGGCTATAAATAGGCTTGCATGTTCAACAAATTCTTTCATTCTTCACTTCATCTCTTTTCTTTCATTTTCTTCAAATTTTTTAAGTTTTGTAGGAGTGTTTGTAGTGTCATGGTCATTGTTGACCGTTCCATTCATATGACCTATGCAATTGCATTGCAGCTTATGCGGAGGTTATATAACGGTCAACAGAGACCCTTAACATCAAAAAAAGACACTAAAATTTCATTTCGACGTTGTCTGGATTTTAAAATCCGGAATGCACTAACAATCTGGTTCGGAAAATAAAACCCAGACCATGGATAATTTCGGCATTTTTGCAGGGCGCGTGAGAAGGCAGCATGGTCGGAAAAGTAATACTCATCCACCTATCACTTTGGTAATCAGGACTATTGTGCAACCATTTTTTTTTTTAAATTGGCTAAAAACAAAAATTGAGAGGGGTAAAGTAAGAAAAACAATAATAGAATGAATCATTTTTCAATTTTACAAAACTGTGGAGTATTGGTTACCAATGACTCCATCTCCATGTACAATAATAAGCAAAAAAAGAAAGTTCATGTCTTCTTATTAACTCTCATACTTGTGACCAAATTCATTAGATAGTTACACCGGTCGCGATGAAACTCAACAACCAAACAAAGCTGTCTTATTGCTTCCCTCTTCTTCTCCCCAAGGCTATCTAAATCCTCATCCTTCTCTTTCAGATTCTTTTCCAATTTCCCCACTTTCTTTTCAAGCTGGCTCACTGCATTTGTCAAGTTCAGTTTCTCTCCTCCTTCTTTGCTCACTGTGGCTTCTAAATTCCATACTTTGTCTCTTAGCAACAATTCCTGTTCTTCTTTTTCGCTCAGTAGCGTTGTAAGACAATCCACATTTTCCTTCAATTGTTTCATTTCGACGTTCATTTTCTTTATCCAATCCTTCGCAAACTGAACCTCACAAAGCATTTTAGACACATTGCTCATGACACACTCTCTGTGTTCCTCGACTTTCGCAGCCACTACATCTAATCCATTTAGAGCAGCCTCAAATTCAAAACCCTTTAGATCAACCACTGGTGAGTGTGTTACTTCACTAGCAGTTGCAGTAACAGTAACATCCTCTTTAAGCCTTCTTAGTTCCTCTTCATAAATAGTAACTTTCTCCCCAAGAATCTTATTCTCTTCCTCATACCTTATCTTTGTTAATTTGCAACTGTTTTTGTTTTCATTGTTCAACTGTTCTGCCACGTGGATCCTCTGGTGCAACAAACGGATATTGTCTTCCATTTTCTTCCTCAGCTTTTCTGCCAATTCTTCCATTTTCCTTTCTGTCGATCGCTGATTCAACATAAGTTTATTCGAGGTGATCATGGTTTGTTTTTGCTCCGCATTTATTCGGTCAATGGTTGATGTCTGATCCTTTATAGTTTTCTCTTGATCAGCTATCTGGCTTGTCAACTTTGTGTTCAAAGTTTCAATCTTTGCTAGGCTTTCTGCATATTCCTTTTGGTTTCGCTCGTTTTGGAGTTCCAACTTGGTTTTCTGTTCCTGCAAATTGTCCAACGCTAGCCTCATGTCATTAACTTCAGCTTTTAAAGCCATGATCTCCATTGAAGCTCCATTTTCGTCGCTATCGTTTTCCTTTAAAAAATTTGATATCTCTTCACCTCTCTGTATCATTGCTGCTTTCAGTTCATGGTTTCTATCCTGCAGGGCCTTTTTTTCATTCATCAGTTGTTTAATCTCATAATTTGTATCTCTTAACTGCTCTTCCAACTCATTTCTCTGATTGAATTCAGTTTCTAATTCGAGTTCTATGTCCTTTAACCTCGCAAGAAAACCTTCTTTCTCTTCCATCATAGTCTGTTCAGTAGATTTCATTTCAGCTAATTGCTCTTGCAACTCACTATTCTGGTTACTTTGTGTTTCCAATTTGAATTCCATTTCCTTTAACCGTGCAAGAAAATCCTCTTTCTCTTCCAACACAGTATGTTCGGTTGATTTCATTTCAGCTAAATTCTCCTTTAAATTTTCCATCTGAATTAGGAACTGGGATATTTCTTCAGTTTTTCTTTCCGACTGAGCTTCTAATTCTTTGTTATGATTCTCTATCGAATCTAATTTTTGTTGCATAACGTTAAGCTTCTCTATCAAGTCATCTCTTTGCATAGACGCTTCATTTTTATCACATTTTATTTTTTCTTCCATCTCATCTTTCTGGGTCCTCAGAGATTCATTCTCAAGTACAAGTTCATTGGCTTGTGCCATCAATTTTACAATGTTGGATTTTGCTTGTTCCTCGCTGTTGTTGAGTTTCATCTCCAGATCAGATGCTTCACCTTGTTTCTCTTTCAACAACGACTCAAGTTTCATGACATGATTTTGTAGCTCAGTATTTTGTATGCTTAGCTGTTTAACTTCATTTGCTTGGCTTTCAATTTGAAGTTCTAGATTTGTTTTATCGTTGCTCAAGATCCTCATCTCTTCCATTAGTGAAGTTAATTTTCTTTCAGTTTCGGTTGCCTCAACAGATGCTTCAGTCTTAAGAACTTGATTTGTATTGCCAATATTTTGGTTAAGATCTGTCACCTCTCTATTATCACCTGTATTAGATTCCTGCTTAACAGTGTCCGCTACTTTTTGTTCTTCCTTTGAGGAAAAGTACTCCGAGTCTGAGTCAGATGAAAACATTGAATCCTTTCTTTGGTTAGAAACCACTTTCCCAATGAGATTATCATATTGTGCATTAAGTGACTGGTACTGCTTGTATAAGTCCTCCGTTAATCCCATAAGTTCTGTATCTTTTCTAGTACGTCTAGGGCTCGCATCTTTTTTGCTTTGGTTTTCGTTCTTAATAAGCTTCTGGATTTTTGTGATCTTGGTTTCAATATCTGCATAAAGTGGGAAATTATGATACATTTACATTAATAAATCCCAAACATTTCAAAATTCAGTTAGAAAAAGCTGTCAATTGCAAAGACTACAAATACAAGTGTTAAGATTTCTTAGTTGCAACAATATTAGCAAGGACATCACCGATGGTGTATTCCACCTTGGGGTGTGCTAAAGTAAGCAGCATTATGCTGCATTACCTTTAAGCAACTCACCTCCTTTTCACTTCAATAGTGCAAAAACTCCAACTGGATTCCAAAAGTTACCACATTTTTTTGCATTCTATGTTTCATTTTAATTTTTTATTCGTATGGACCGGTTGCTTATTCTACAAGCAACCATCCTTACATGTGATAGTTAAGTCACTCCTTTCCTGTATTAAACCGATTACAGTTTAAGAACTCCTACAAGCACTCTAGCAACTTAATTGACTAGTATCCATCCAAGCTTTTAAGTAATCATTTCAATTCTTCATTCCTATTCTGAAGCAAGGTGATTGATCCTTTAGTAATCTTATAGGCCAATAGGGTATTCCAAAATTCATCTGTGATATATGTATGCATATAAGAAAGAATCCACACCTGTTTTAGTCTTTTTGAGTTCTTCAGCATTTTCAGGATCAATTTCGACAATGATCTCAATTGATTCCATTGAGTTGTGATTTATCATCTTTTACAATAGGAGTACAAGCAATGCTCCATTTACAAGGAAATCCTGATTAAGGAATTCTCCCTTGTCTCCACAAATGACTAGGAATCCTGAAATTAAGAAATGAATATAAATACGACCATTTAGAAGCAATTGCATATTCCTCAGCATGCTATTCAAAAGGAAGAAACAATATCTCAACTATAAGAAAGTTCAAGATTTTCAAAAGAAACTTTGATTTTTTTAAAACTTATTTTATTATTATAAAATGATGATGTTATAAGTGTTGGTGCATTCATGACATCGGCCTTTTTTATTGAGATTAAAACATATTGAAGTGTTTGTTCAATACGAAAACATGAATAACTTAGTTCCTAAAAATTAAAATAAAAACATTGGTTGAAAGGCTGAAGCAAATTCTAAAGATGATTTTTAAGAGAAGAACTATAAAGCAAAAGAAAAGAAATCAACTAATAATTTTCATACAAAAACTTTCTGCATATTTAACCCATAATTTTACCAATAATTAAATTACATTTTAGCCTAATTTACATTACTATAGCCGTATTCAATAATTAAAAAACCCTGTCAATCCTGTTTGGTTCTTATAATTCAATTGGTGGTCTATATGTATTGAGATGTTGACAAGGTTTGCATCATGCCTTGACCAATTGCACTGCAAACAACCATGCAATTGTTTGTTTATCCACAAAACGATGGATATGTCTGGCTTAGGTTTAGGCACATGTCAACTTCCCACATACACTTGCAAATTGAAAAACAGGACCTGAAATTCCCATGTTACAAAACCCTTACATTAAGATAAGCTTTTAAAAATTCCTTATCATTTGTTGTTTTCAAACAAAAAAGGACCTTTGCCATTTCATACAAAGTTTACTATTGAGTGCCAAAAAAGCAAATATTATATACAAAGAGGGCCAAGGTGACAGCTCCAACTTATTACTATTTGTTCCTTCAAAGAAAATTATTATTGCATGTATTATAAATTAGACATTTTAGATTTAGGGACAAGAATCAAAAGTCCATAAAGTGGAACAATTAAGAAAACATAAGTCTTAAACTTACAGTTCATAACGACTAACACCCATAATATATAAATCATATGGTTGTGTGTGTTTCTTCCTCTTTGTTTTGGAATCACTTTCTAATTTTAAAATGAAAATCATTAATAACCACTTTGATAAATATTCAATTTGACTTCATGATTTATGGAATATATTCATCAACAATTGAGAGAACTATAATTTGGTGATGTACACAAAAACTAGAAAGACTAGACCAATTTTGATTAAGGACGTGAATCTAACAAACTCAACTTGGTCAGAAATAAAACAACTTGTAAATAAAGGGATAAAGGGGGAAAGAAAACGCAACAACATTGATAAATCACAACAAGAGAAACATAGAAAAAGGCAACATAAAATTTCAGTTTGAATAACATCACAATCGAATCTAGAGGATATATGCACAAACCAGAAATTCCAATTAAATGGTACTAGTTGTTATGATGCTATGAATTTATGAATGGTATTAATCTGAATTAGACAATTAGGTACATTTTTTCAGAATTTTATTTTGTACAAAATTTTGTTACATTGATCATTCCAATTTTAATAACAATCGGCTTCGTCCTCCAAAAAAGATTATGCAAATCAACAAATAATAATAGATCACGTAGCATCTGTGATTTCTCCAAATGTTTGAATGGAATACAATAATTACCTGAAAATGGAACTTCATATGTACCGAATTGATTTGATTAAGAAAAAAAGAACCTGAAAAGTAAAGTGAAAGAATAAAAAACAAATATAATAAAAATGAATCTGAAACAATAATAATGAGTATATTATTGTTGTCGTGCCTGTCCCATTCTCTTTTGAGAGCAACATGTAATCTTGGCACTTCTATGGAACAAATGCCCTTCAAGATTATAATTGTTACGCTTGAAAGCCCTTCGATATCATCACGCGAATGAGACACGAGATTTGAAACACTGCGATACAAATCAATTTTTTGGTCAAGTGAAATTACAAATCATCTCAAATCTCTTATTTTTACTTTTTCTCATATATTTTCATGGAATGATTTCCTATAAAAATGTAATTAATATTGTATGGCAAAAAGAAAAAATGTGTCCCTTTACAAAAATATCATTCATTAATGATGTAAGGAAGATAAATTAAAAGTGTTGGAAAAAGATAGATTAATAAATAATTATGGTATAATAGAAAAATAAACATTAATCTTGACCAAAAAAAGTAAAATAAAAATAAACATTAATATTTCTTTCGTAGTGTGTAAAATGAGATATAGTTTGGAACAAACAAATTTTTTTATGGAAACAATGTTAATCACATATTTGTCAGAAAAAAATGTTAATCTCATATCGTTTATGTGACAAACACATTTAATTTGTATTAGATATTTTTTTTATGCGCCAAACATATTTTTTATGGAAACGGTTTTAGTCACATATTTTTTATGGTGCAGATATTATCTAGTAAATCACGATCAGAACAATGCTATGTTGGTGGTGATGCTTGTGGAGGAATGCGGACCAAAATTATATTCAAATCAGGATGATGCTGCTGAATCATAATTTTTATTGCATGTTCTCAACTCACTAGAAGAACAAATTAAAAGGACGATGATGCCTACAGATTGGTAGAACAAATCAAATGCTTAGAATCAGATGTAGAAGAGGTGGAGTTGTGACATGACTTAAAAAAAATCTCCAACTTGCAGAATGGCTCCTATTGTCAAAAGGAAAGTCTGTTTCTTAACGAAGAACTTTCAAGTTCAGAAACATTGGCGCGAGTATCCACATTTTCTAATGCAAATGAACTGACATTAAAAAATTTATGCCAACTTGAAAGCGATTATGTTTCCATGAGATTTTGATGGTGTCGTTAAGGTTTATGTTGGTTGCACATGAAAAACCATTTGAATTATTGTTTATACTTATATCGTTAGCAGACATTATTTGTATTAATCAGTTGCTTTTACCAGGATAAAATAATTACTGTTATGAGATAAATCTGTTAGACCCTTAAAAATGGGGTGACACATCATGAATGAAACTAAGTAAAAATGCATTGAATATATCAAATTAACCAGTGCATAAAACACCTACAGATTCTTTAGATTAGCGGCCAAGTTTGAATGAACTGATGATAGGAAGCCAACATGACGCCCAAGTTTTCTCAATTGACTGAACATGAAAAGAGGGCTTGTTCCGTTGATTTCTGTGGTATTATGGGGTGTCTAAGCCCCACATTGAGTCACATGGATGCTCGACAGAGCATTTAAGTGCTTTAGTGAGAGGGTTTGGGTAGCTCAAGTTTGGGTAGCTCAACTAGTTTGAGCTAAGGGAATAAAAAAGTTAAGGAGTTAAAGGTTTGGAGTTCAAAACCAAACAAAGGAGAAAAATGCTAAAATATCAACTAACATTTATCATTAAAAAAAAAGATTAAATGGTTTGGTTCTTCCTCCTTGATAGATTTCTTTTAAGGGAGGGTTCTCCGAGTCCTTGGATACTTATCAATTGGTATCAAAGCTAATTGTCGTTGGCTCGGAAAGAGCTAACTATGGATGGGCCGACCAGAAAGCCCAAGTAAAGTGTCATAAAGTGCCATCCGTCGGGATGATGCCTCTCAGGGGCGATGTTGTTAGGGGTGGTGATTGTTCATTGAAGTCGTGGTGTACAAGTGAGGTAATCTAAGAAACTGGATTACAGTGCAGTTGATTGCTGCTTTTTTTCTTAAGTACCTGTAGCACTTACCAATCTATATAACATAAGCAAAAATTTGATTGTAAATATTCATAAGCCTCAAAGTCATGAAAATGTTGATCACAATACGAGCCTTCTGATTTTGTGCCAGGAAGGTATCAAATGTATGAAGGTTCAAGTTTTGTTTTTACAATAATATGGTCAAAGCCGCTTGGTTAAACTATTTGAGCTATGTTTTGCAAAAATGTATAATAGTACAAACGATAAATTTGCACACGATCAGTTCACTTAATCTCAGGCTACTGCAAAAAGAAAATAGATGATAATTTCTTCACTTTGCAGAGGCAATTAGAAATGCTGCTAATAATACCACTATGTTCATTTCTTTGCTCATTGCATACTAATGAGAAGGTTTGGTGTTAAATTTCATAGTATTATTTGGAAATTATGTTAGGAGGAATGTTGGCGACACTCTCTTTTGAATACTCACTCTTTTATTGGATAAAATTCATGCATGTCCCACCACTTTGTGTGGGTTCTATTTCCAAAGTGTACACTCACAATGATTTAAACCAATAAAAGAGTGAGTGTTAGAGAGAGTGTTCAAAAGTGATTGTCGCTAGCATTCCTC
>Ga0315915_1000218_pt1 | contig 51200 bp, 48 predicted proteins | sample MpolbnodulesMG_FD_207738 | JGI IMG/M metagenome (GOLD analysis project Ga0315915, IMG submission 207738) | Medicago polymorpha root nodule microbial communities from Los Angeles, California, United States - branched nodules | ecosystem: Host-associated > Plants > Roots > Nodule | place: USA... | reverse complement strand
ATAGATATAAATATTAGGAGTAATATTTATATTGGATTGACCCACTATGAGAATACTACATAGTAAAAGTTATGAAAAATGTCATAAGATATTCTCATAGTGATAGTGGTGTATTCCACCCTTTGATCTAAAACCACTATGTACCCTAGATGTTGGAGTCGAGTGCTTTGTCACCATTCAAACGTTGTCTGTAACAAGATGACTATAACGTTGGTTGATGGGTACTCCACGAATCATGCTGAGGGACATGAGTGACCTAGATGGAATTTGCCCCTCCTACATAACAGGAGAAATGTATACGGGCCTAATATTGAACTAGACAAGGGTGACATACTATGCCTTGTGTTCAATATAGACATGAGGGCAAAAGGGTAATTATACACATGAACATTATCACAGAAAAGTTTCGTCAGATCACATGACATTCTCGTCACTTGGGTAGCAGTGATGTGTCGTTAGATACTGCTCACTATTTATAATATTAAATATGTGATTTAATATTATTGTCAACGTTACGGGAACCTATAGGGTCACACACAAAGGATAGATAGATGAGAGAAATAAATAAGTAAGACTCATTTATAAAATTAAATATGACTTTCTTATTTAATTTACGAAAAATAGAGAAACGCGGTCCACCGTAAGGTACGGTGTACTTAAGTGCTTGTCTTGCTGACCACACAAGTGATTTTATAAATAGAACCCTTGTGCTGAAGCATTACAAACTTTTTGTGACCGGTCATCGGAGAAGTTCTATTCGTGTGGACTGAGTAGAGGCATCGCTGCTTTGCGTTGCTCGTGATCAGAAATATTTCTTCTACAAAGGTTTTGCTCTTCAAGAGGTAAACACATGAATCTTAAAGTGTTTAAGTTTCTGTTTAATTTGTGATTAATGATTTAATAAAGATCTGTTTTCAATGGGATTTCTTCCGCAAAGAGGATTAAGATTTTTGAAAAAACCCTCTTAAAATCGCTTCAGATTCATGCAGATGATTTTCGAGTCAGATAATGAAACGTTAGTGAAGGTTCTCACAACAATGGAACAAAACAATAACCTTTATGTTGGCAACATAATCAAAGGCATCCAATTCAGACAACATAGATTTAGAAAGGTGGACTTTAGTCATGTGGGTAGGAAGGGAAATGGCCCAGATCATAAGCTGGCCCATCATGCTCTATCTGAGCCCAATAAAATTTGGCCGGAGGAAACTCCCTCTTGTATTTTAATTGAGGTCCTTTGGGATCTTTTTAATCAATAAAAAGTCTAGTCTTTTAATCAAAAAATAAAAGGCATTTTTAGTTTTTATTTTATTTTAAATTTTTCTTATATATATATCAATACCAATTTGATATATTCAAAGGTATTTTTAGTTTCCTTAGAAAAAAAAAAGGCATTTTTAGTTAAACCTTCATTTCTTTTTTTTTTAAGGGGAAATAATAGTGAAACCTTAGTTGAGAATTAAACCCAAAGACACGGAAAGAAAGAGAAAAATAGGTGTGGAAAAAATGATGTAGCTGGTGCTATTCCAACTTTTGATTAGAAAAGTCAATAGTCTGTAGTGTCCTGTCCTCCCTATTGCGTATAATAACGGGACCGTGAAATATGTGTAATGATTGAATCTAAAAATGTTTGGACTTGGTGTGGCAGGAAACATGTTACATATTTTATTCACTCTCTCACTCCTTTACACAAACATTGATAGTGTTGTTATGAACACAATTACATCTTCTCAATTGATCAAAGATTCTAAAACTATAAGCTCAAATGATGATGCGTTCAAGCTTGGATTCTTCAGCCCCATGAACACAACAAATCGCTACGTAGGAATCTGGTATCTCAATCAATCCAACATCATATGGGTAGCCAATGGAGACAAACCACTACAAGATTCTTCAGGAGTTATCACCATAGCTGATGACAACACAAACCTTGTAGTATTAGATGGGCAAAAACATGTTATTTGGTCATCAAATGTCCCAAATTTTGTATCAAATTTTAATGTCACAGCTCATCTTCAAAATACCGGAAACCTCGTCTTGCAGGAAGACACTACAGGTATTAGAGATATAACGGATTTGAAGTTAATTTATAGTTTGTTATTAGTTAGTTACTAACTTATAAATATGGTGCGTTTCATTCGCAAAACAATAAGTATCAACCAAAACAGTAAAGTACAAGACAAAACTGTACTTGAGAGAAATTAAGAGATAATATTTGTTATGTTGGAAAATAAAATGGGGTATTTTGATATTTTTGATAGCCTGGACAAAAAGTTGTCCCATGGTTTAGTGAGGGGCAAGAATCTTGTTTTATCCCAAAAGAAGTTGTTTTTTCTGGTCCCTTGTTTTTTAGCAAATCAAACATATCTATATATAATACTAGATGGAGTTCATGAAAAAGAGAATTGTGTTGAAAGAAAATAGAAATTGTATATATAATGATAATGATAATGCATGTTTACATAAAAGGGTTAAATAATTTATATAGAGAATAAGTTATTTACTAATTAATAGCAAACCATTGATTTATTTCAAATAACAGGCAAGATACTATGGGAGAGTTTCAGACATCCATCTAATGCATTCCTTCCAAATTTGAGAATTATCACCAACCAAAAAACAGGAGAAAAAGTAAAACTCACTTCTTGGGGAAGTCCTTCTGATCCAGCAATTGGAAACTTCTCTTTTAGCGTTGAGCATCTCAACGCTCCTGAATTGTTTATATGGAACCAAACAAAACCTTACTGGCGCTCAGGTCTGTGGAATGGTCAAGTGTTTATTGGTTTACCAAGCCGTTCATTGTATACTTCTGCAAATCTAAACGGTTTCGGCATTACAAGGAAAGATAATGAAAGTCTGGTAGAAATTACGTATACACTACAAAACAGTTCTTTCTTTGGAACCATTGCGGTGAGTTCCGAAGGTAAGTTGGTTTACACTTCATGGATCAATAGGTATCAAGTTGATACGAGTGTTGCACAACAAAATGAATGTGATGTTTATGGTTTTTGTGGTCCTAATGGAAGTTGCGATTTCAAAAATTCGCCAATATGCACATGTTTAGCAGGTTTTGAGCCAAAAAGCGTAGATGAATGGAATAGACAAAATTGGAGTAGTGGGTGTCTGAGAAGGGCATCCCTACAATGTGATAGGGTGAAGTATAATGGAAGTGCGTTAGGTGGCGAAGGAGATGGGTTTGTGAAACTAGAGATGACAAAAGTACCAGATTTTGCAGAACAATTATACATTTCTATTGATGCATGTAGAAATGAGTGCCTGAACAATTGCAATTGCACTGCTTATGCATTTGATGATGGTATTCGGTGTTTGACTTGGAATGGTAAATTAATTGACATAGTCAGGTTTTCAAATGGAGGCATCGACCTTTACATACGCCAAGATTCAGAGCTTTGTGAGTATGCATATTCATAGCTAATTTTTTGTGTGTATAGTGAATTTATTTATAGAAGTATAGTTCTAGTCAAATTACCATATTTTGATCTAAATTATGTTAACAGCTATAGATTCAGATGGGAAGAGAAATGTTACAAAAATCATCATATCAACGGTGGTAGTGGGAGTAATTATTTTTGCTACTTCTACCTATTTCTTATGGTCATGGGCTTCTAAACATTCAGGTATCTTTAAAATCTTCATGTTTTCTTCATTATTTGCTGACTTATAATCATTAATTAAACTAATGGAAAGGTAGTTTTAATTTATTTAAGACGTAAAGTAACATCGGTCAAAATAATCTTGTTTAAATACAAGTGTTGCTGTTTGTTTTTTTAATGAGCAAAGGGGGGTTAACCCTAAAAAAACAACTAGAAGCCTCTACGGAAAGAAATACAAGAACTGACAACCATCAAAGCTAGTGAAATAAAACTAGGAGCCAAATTAAAAATCTTGAATTCTAGATTTATGGTCAAACCGAACTTTGCTAGACGATCATCCACCTGATTGGCTTCTCCGAGGCTATGATTCCAAACGACCAAACCTAAGTTGCGATGGATTTGGTGAATATTTTCCACTAAAGTACGTTGGGGGTGTTTTGGCATCTATCTTTGAGCAAATTAATAGCACTTGACGAATCAGATACAACTTTAACTCTAAGGAATCCACGACGCCACACAGTCTTAAACCATAGTAAATATCCCAAAGCTCCACTTCAAGCACTGAGCAAGGATGAATACACACTAGATAAGCAACAAGAAAATTTCCATTACAATCCCGCATAACCCCTCCACATGCCGTTTTTGTGACGTGTTCAACCACGGAACCATAAGCGTTAAGAGCAATCAAACTGTCATCCGGTGGCTGCAATCTTATCGTTACTTCAGAATTGTGTTGATCAGCTTGATTCACAATAGGATAAATGGTGATAAAGCTTGAATCAATGGCTGCAACAGAAGCCATATGCCATAGCTTTTTCCCCTAACTGCCTATTATCAATAATGTTATTGTTAAAAACAAAACCATTTCTCCTCCACCAAACCAAATCTAGCATAACCCCAAAAATAAGCCTCCATTGGTATTTCACAACATGCTCCACTGAAATCAAATTAATATACAACCATTCCAGCCAATCCGAATCACTGAAAAAAGAGGCATGATTGCTTAACCACATATCCTTCACCTTAATGCAGTCTCTAAATATATAAAGGAAACTTTCACTACCTAAATTGCATAAAGGAAACTCTTCAGACTGACCCATTTTCCTTCTAACCCTAGTAAAATTAGTAAGAAGAGAAGAATGGTTAAGTTTCCATAGAAAACATTGAATTCTATGTGGTCCTCTCCAACTCCAAATTTCTCTATAAATCTGATGCGCATTGCTATTGTTCGATCTCACTGCAATCTCATTAGCTGATACCAGCGTGAATTAACCATCACTTGTAAGCCTCCAAGCAAGATAGTCATCACCACTTTGAGGATGAGGTGGAGGCAACCTCTTGATGTCATGTATTTATCAAACTACTGAGATCCCATCTTCCTTCACTGTCAACATAATTTGCAACCACTTTTGTTGCTTCAAAATGCTCAGTCGAACTATTCGTATAGTTAACATGAGGCATATCAGTGTCAACCTAGTTATCCTTCCAGAAATCAACTCCTCGACCTGAACCTAATCTCCATATAATTTGATTTTAGAAATTAGTCCAGGTAGCACACAAGGCACGCCAAAAGTTGCTCTCCGTTTTATCAACAGTTACCATCGGAAGCAAACTAGAACCACATTTGTATTTCTTACGAATAACTGATGTCTGATAGAATAGAATATTTGCCATAATTAGTTTTAATGATTTCCCTGTAATTATGTTGTAACATAATTAGATAGTTGACCTACACTTGTATATATACATTCTATGCAGTAATGAGAAAGGCAGGCATTCCATTATCTTACATGGTATCACCCTAATCGATCCATCTATCTCCTTTTCTCTTAAACCCTAACCTACATATCTCAGCCGCCACACCTCTCCCTGTGTGCCGCCGCCACAGCCGCTGCGTTTTCTGCAGAAACGCCGCCGCTCCTCCCCGTTCGCGCTTCATCATCGCCGCACTGTCCCTCACGTGCTGCTGCAATCAAAACAACAACGAACTTATTCTCACGCGCGATCTCTCGTTCGTGCCGTCATTCGATCAGCAACACATCATGTCTTGTGTTCGTGCAATTTTCTACGACACGCGATGTCTGAATTTGATCACAACGACAACAACAACAACGACAAAAACAACAACTCTGCCACTCCTGATTCCGGCAAGATGAAACACACCTCCTCTTCATCGGCAAGTTTAAAAAATAATTTTCATGCTGCCTTCGCTGTTTCCAACATTAAGAATCACATTCCCATTGTTCTTGAGATGGAAAAAGACCAATACAACACCTGGGCTAAGCTATTCCTTATTCATGCCCATTCTCACTGGATTCTACATCATATTGTCCCTTCTAAGGACAATACCACACCAACAGATACCTCCAGTGCTGAATTTGAGCATTGGACCACCCTTGACTCCGCCGTTCTTCAGTGGATATACTCCACAATTTCCACTGACTTGTTGACCACCATTCTGGAACCAGACTCCGCTGCTATGGAAGCCTGGAACCGTTTGGCTGACATTTTTCAGGACAACCAAAATGCTCGGGCTGTCACTTTTGAGCAAGAATTCTCTAACACTCATATGGAGGATTTTCTCAATGTCTCTGCTTATTGCCAACGTCTTAAGATGCTCTCTGATCAGTTGAGAAATGTTGGCTCTCCTGTCATCAATCATCGCCTGGTTCTACAGCTGATCTCTGGTCTCCCAGAAGCTTACTGTAGTGTTGCTACTTTGATTAGTCAAAGCAACCCTCTTCCGGCATTCTACCAGGCCCATTCCATGCTCACTTTGGAATAAGCCAGTATGGCTAAGATGGCAAACATAGGCTCTCATGCTGCCATGCACACCTCTCAGGCGAAACCTACTGAAGACACTTCTCAGCGTGGCAACCGCCGCCCCGGCAACCGTGCTCGCTCTCGTGGCAACCAGGGTCGTGGAGGGGGACGTGGTAACCGCAGTGCACCTCAGTTTAGAGCTCCCAGCGCCCCCTCACCTTAGTCTGCTCCTCCTTGGCAATAACAACAGTAGTACCCAACTTGGAAACCATGGGGTTGGACTCCGCCACCATGGGATTTGCCACTGTGCCCGTATCCCACCTCTCAGTGGACACGCCCTGCCGGTACCTCTTCCTAAGCAGCCATGCATTCTAGGACAACGTCCTCAGGTGTATGCAGCCTCTACCTCATCTCAGATGCCGACAGACATTGAGGCATCAATGCACACCATGTCACTCCACACTCTTGACAATCAGTGGTACATGGATACTGACGCAACATCTCACACAGCCGCATCACAAGGTAATCTCTCGTCTTATTTTCCAGTAAGTAATTTAAATCAGAAAGTTATTATTGGCAGTGGCCATGGAATTCCAATTCACGGCACCGGACACACACTAATAACCATATCTCACCAACCCCTTCACCTTAACCATGTCTTGCATGCCCCAACAATTATTAAAAATTTAATTTATGTGAGACGACTCACCACTGACAACAATGTTTCTGTTTCCTTTGACCCTTTTGATTTTACTGTCTCTGATTTTCAGACGGGGATCACTCTTCTCAGATGTGATAATCGTGGAGATCTTTATCCAGTTACCACTCCTCCCAGTTTTGCCGGTCTTACACCTAGTCTTTGGCATAGTCGTCTTGGTCATCTTGGCGTGTCTGTTTTGAATTCCCTTCGCAAAAATAAGTTCATATGTTGTGAACCATTTAATTCTTATGTTGTTTGTGACTCTTGTGTTTTAGGCAAGCATGTTAAATTGCCATTTTTTGATTCTCAAACTATGACTTTGATGCCTTTTGATATTTTGCATGGTGATTTATGGATGTCTCCGATTTTAAGTTCTACTGGTCATAAATATTATGTCTTATTCTTAGATGATTTTACAAACTTCTTGTGGACTTTTCCTATTAGCAGAAAATCTCATGTGTTTGAAACGTTCAAGTCACTTACTCAACTCATTCAAATTCAATTTTTGCAAAAAGTCAAAACATTTCAATGTGACAATGGCGGTGAATATAATAATGAGTTTTTTTAAAAATATTGCACTGATCATGGCCTTGTTTTTCGTTTCTCTTGTCCCCACACATCCTCACAAAATGGGAAAGCGGAACGCAAAATAAGAACCGTTAATAATATGATACGCACTATGCTAGCTCATTCTTCTGTTCCCCCATCGTTTTGGCATCATGCTCTTCACATGGCAACTTATCTATTGAATATTCTTCCATGTAAAACACTTCAAAATTAGTTACCAACACAACTCTTATATCACCGTGATCCCACTTACACACATCTACGAGCTTTTGGTTGTCTATGTTATCCCTTATTCCCGTCACCCACCACTCATAAGTTACAATCCCGCTTTACTCTGTGTGTCTTCTTGGGTTATCCCTTGAATCATAGAGGTTACAAGTGTTATGATTTGTCAAACAGAAGATTAATAATTTCGAGGCATGTTATCTTTGATGAAACTTAATTTCCCTTCACCAAGCATTCCCCTATGCTGAACTCTTATCACTTCCTAGATAATGACCTACACCCTTACCTTATACATTAGTGGCAAAATGAAATATTACCACCTGTCACACACAACCAACTAATACCAACAACCACCATTGATCAACCAATCTCATCAATAAACCAACAGACTCCATATATTGCCTCTCCGACCAGCTCGTCCACTACACCTTCCTCTCTCCCACAATCACCAATCCAACTGTATCCACCTCCACCTACACGAACCATAACTACCCGTAGCATGAAAGGCATTGCAAAACCCCGCAAGATTTTTAACTTATCAATCTCTCACTCCGACCACACCATCTCTCCTATACCTAAAAACCCCAAACTAGCTTTATCCGATCCGAATTGGAAATCCGCAATGCAATCTGAATTTGATGCTCTTATTAGAAATAAGACGTGGGATTTAGTTCCTCATCCTTGTGATGCTAATCTTATTCGATGTATGTGGATTTTTAGACATAAGAAAAATTCTGATGGGTCGTTTGAGTGATATAAGGTTTGTCTTGTAGGTGATGGCAGGTCATAGGTTGCAGGTGTGGATTATGATGAGACTTTTAGCCCAGTGGTTAAACCTGCTACCATTAAAACAGTGCTCACCATTGCTCTCTCCAAATCCCGGCCCATTCATCAATTGGATGTTCAGAATACCTTTTTACATGGTGATCTTAATGAAACTGTTTACATGCATCAACCATTGGGTTTTCGTGATTTTCATCATCCAGATTATTTGTGTCGTTTGAAAAAGTCGCATTTATGGTCTCAAGCAAGAACCCAGAGCATGGTACCAACACTTTGCTGACTATGTATCCACCATTGGTTTCCAACATAGCACATCAGACCACTCTCTCTTCATATATCGACAACAATCTGACATGGCCTACATTCTTCTTTATGTGGATGACATCATACTTATAACCTCTACTCATGCCCTTCGCAAATCAATTATGTCACTCTTAGAATCTAAATTCGCGATGAAGGACTTGGGTCCCTTGAGTTATTTTTTGGGTATTGTTGTTTCTCGTCATCCTGGTGGCCTTTTCTTGGTCAAAGATCCTATGCTTCTGAGATCATCGAGCGTGCTGGCATGACATGCAAACCGTCTGCCACACCTGTCGATACCAAGCAGAAACTTAGTACCTCCTCTGGCACACCTTATGAGGATCCTTCTTTATATCGCAGTCTTGCAGAAGCCTAACAATACCTCACATTCACTAGACCTGACATCTCCTATGCAGTTCAACAAATATGTCTTCACATGCATGAATTCAACACAGAACACATGACTGCTCTAAAGCATATTTTCAGTTATGTACAGGGTACCATACACCTTGGTCTACATTTATCACCATCCCCCATTACCAAGCTGATCTCTTACACTAGCGCTGATTGGGGTGAATGTCCTGATACTAGACCCTCCACATCCGGGTACTGTGTTTTTCTCGGTGACAATCTTATCTCTTGGTCTTCCAAAAGGCAGCCTACTATCTCTCGTTCTAGTGCTGAAGCTGAATATAGAGGTGTTGCGAATGTTGTCTCCGAATCTTGTTGGATTCACAACCTTCTTCTAGAGCTCCATTTTCCCATTCCTCATGCCACTATGGTATATTGTGACAATGTTAGTGCCATCTATCTATCTGGTAATCATGTGCAGCATCAGCGTACCAAACATATTGAGATGAACATTCATTTCGTTCTGGAAAAAGTAGCTCGTGGTCAGGCACGCGTACTTCATGTTCCCTCCAAACATCAGATTGCAGAGATCTTCACCAAAGGGTTCCCTTGTATTCTTTTTGATGACTTTTGGACCAGTCTAAGCGCCCGCGAACCTCCCGCTTCGACTGCGGGGGTGTGATAGAATAGAATATTTGCCATAATTAGTTTTAATGATTTCCCTGTAATTATGCTGTAACATAATTAGATAGTTGACCTACACTTGTATATATAGATTTTATTCAGTAATGAGAAAGGCAGGTGTTGTTTATGCCTTCAATTTGAGATTCTGAGAAAACTCATAATCGTGACACGATTATGAGTGGCGTGAGACGATTTTGTTGGCAGAACGTATGGTTCCTGCTGAAGGCAAAATCGTGGCACGATTTGTACAGGCGTGACGCGATTGCTGGATAAGGTTGTCATACCTTGGGTCGTACGCTTCAACCGTGGCGCGATTTTCATAGGCGCGTCGCGATTTTGTTTGTCATTGTGTACTATTTAAGTGTTTTAGCTCATTATTTAAGGGAGAGGAGAGAGAACTTCAAGAGAAGAAAACTTGGGAAATCAAAGGAGGTAACTTTAGGGTTTAGGGACTTTGATTAGAGTTCTCTTGGGTTGGGAAACATTGTAAACACCTTGGGTGAGTGAAAATCATTGAGTGTCTTGTTCATTGGTGAGATTGGGAAAATGAGTAGAAGTTAGGGTTGTTCTTTGTGAGCTTGTTGAAGCTAACTTCTTGTAACCCATTTGTATCTCTTTGTAAGAACTCATTGATAGTGGATTGGAGAGATCAATCTCTCCCCAGAGTAGGTCTAGTTGGACGGAACTGGGTGAACATTTCTTGGTGTGTTTTGTTTCTCTTCTCCCTTTATCTTTTGCTTGTGGTTTTGTGCTTTTCACTTTGATTCCTAGATTAGATCTAGGTGCTGCGATTGTTGTTATTGCTTGTGTTTACTTTGATATTGGTTACTACTTTCCTTTGCTCCACACATCATAGTTTGTATTGGTGTGAGATTTGAGTCCGAATTCACAACAATTGGCGCCCACCGTGGGGCATAGGAGTGAATTGGTTTAGTGAGTACCATGGGTTCAAAGTGGGATATTGAGAAGTTCATCGGAAGTAACGATTTTGGGTTATGGAAGGTGAAGATGCAAGTGGTGTTGATACAACAAAAGTATGAGAAAGCTTTGAAGGGAGAAGGTGCGTTACCGGTCACCATGTCACAAGCGGAGAAGACCGAGATGGTGGTCAAGGCTAGGAGTGCCATTGTCTTGTGCCTCGGTGATAAAGTTTTGAAGGATGTCGCGAAGGAACCTACTGCAATGTGGTCAAAGTTGGAGTCATTGTACACGACCAAGTCTTTGGCTCATAGGCAATTCCTTAAGCAACAACTCTACTCATTCAAGATGGTGGAGTCAAAGATCGTGACAGAGCAATTGACGGAGTTCAACAAAATCCTTGATGATTTGGAGAACATTGAGGTGAAACTTGAGGACGAAGACAAAGCTATACTCTTGTTGTGTGCTCTACCGAGATCATTTGAATCCTTCAAGGATACCATGCTCTATGGCAAAGAAGGCACTGTCACCTTGGAAGAAGTTCAAGCGGCTTTAAGAACCAAGGAGTTGACCAAGTCCAAGGACTTGAGAGCGGATGAAAATAGTGAAGGCCTTAGTGTTTCAAGAGGAAATGGTGGAGGTAGAGGTAACCGAGGAGGCTCAAAGAGCGGTAACAAGGAAAAGTATAAGTGCTTTAAGTGTCACAAGGTTGGTCACTTCAAGAGGGATTGTCCGGAGGACAATGAAAACTCCGCGCAAGTTGTGTCTGAGGAGTATGACGATTTGGTGGTGAGTTGTTGGGAGGATGAAGAAGGTGAGGTTTCTCACCTTGGTATTGATGCCTTGTAGAGCGGTGTTCGTCTGGTGAGACGTTAAACACTCAACATCAGCCTGGAGAGGCGGTGGGAAGAATACTCATGGTTAGCCTGGAGAGGCGGTGTGAAGAATACTCGTGATCAACCTTTGAGGTGGAGTTGCAAGGTGGAAGCATAGTGTGTGTACGCATTTGAACGTTGAGGTAGAGAAAGCTCAATTTGAGGTGAAGTTAGTGACACCAAGAATGGTACGACTATGGAGGCCTTGGGTGTTTATGCTCTAGTTGTGAGCATGTGATCTTCAAGGAAGCGGAAGACGTTTCGTGGTTGAAGAGGGTTTGGTGTAGACTTGTGGAGCTACTTGGTGTAGTTGGATGCAAGGAAAAGAAAATGAGGATTGGTGGTTAATGATTAAAGTGGCATCATCATCAATTTGAAGTCAAGGTGGAGAATGTTGTTTATGCATTCAATTTGAGATTTTGAGAAAACTCATAATCGTGACACGATTATGAGTGGCGTGACACGATTTTGTTGGCAGAACGTATGGTTCCTACTGAAGGCAAAATCCACGATTTGTACATGCGTGACGCGATTGCTGGATAAGGTTGTCGTACCTTGGGTCGTACGCTTCAACCGTGGCGCGATTTTCATAGGCGCGGTGTGATTTTGTCTGTCACTATGTACTATTTAAGTGTTTCAGCTCATTTTTTAAGGGAGAGGAGAGAGAACTTCAAGAGAAGAAAACTTGGGAAATCAAAGGAGGCAACTTTAGGGTTTAGGGACTTTGATTAGAGTTCTCTTGAGTTGGGAAACATTGTAAACACCTTGGGTGAATGAAAATCATTGAGTGTCTTGTTCATTGGTGAGATTGGGAAAATGGGTAGAAGTTATGGTTGTTCTTTTTGAGCTTGTTGAAGCTAACTTCTTGTAACCCAGTTGTATCTCTTTGTAAGAACTCATTGATAGTGGATTGGAGAGATCAATCTCTCCCCCAGAGTAGGTCTAGTTGGACCAAACTGGGTGAACATTTCTTGGTGTGTTTTGTTTCTCTTCTCCCTTTATCTTTTGCTTGTGGTTTTGTGCTTTTCACTTCGATTCCTAGATTAGATCTAGGTGCTGCTATTGTTGTTATTGCTTGTGTTTACTTTGATATTGGTTACTACTTTCCTTTGCTTCACACATCATAGTTTGTATTGGTGTGAAATTTGAGTCCGAATTCACAAGCAGGCATTCCATTATTTTACAATGTCCACATCTGCTTTGGTCGAGTACAAAAACGCCAATTAGCTCTCATCATATACACAACGTTAGCTTGACACATACTCCTAGACCACCGAATTTTTGGGGAGTACAGAATGTATTCCAATTCACAAGATGAGGTTTTTTCCTCTCTTCTTGATCCCCCAAAGGAATCCTCTGCAAATCTTGTCATCTTCATCACAAATTCCCACCCACAACATCACTGTTTGCATAACATAAGTAGGAAGGGCTTGGAGAACAGATTTTGTAAGAGTAACTCGTCCTGAAAACGACAAAGTTTTTGACTTCCAATCACTAGGGCGTTGATTTACTTTATCCAAGATAAATTGGGGTAGTACTTTTAGAGACCTTTTTATGAAGTATAGGAACTCCTAGATATTTACCACTCAAAGACCGTTTCTATTTGTTTATTTATTTATTCTTTTGAGTATGTATCTTGGATTATAATTGGAATCAGGGAGAAGGAAAGAACCAAATTCGTTGATATTGAACACAAGACAAAGCTATCCAGAAAACCAAAATGCAAGTCTGATGGGAAATGTGAAACAAATCAGAATAGAGGACCTTCCTTTATTTGAGTTCCAGAGAATTTCAACTGCTACAAATAATTTTGGTTCAGCTAATAAGATTGGTCAGGGTGGTTTTGGTTCAGTGTACAAGGTAAACTAAGTCTTGTGAAGTTTTTCTTTCATTAATATTTTCATATTTTCTATTATAATGTTCTTGAAAAAACAATTTCAGGGAGAATTGCCCGATGGACAAGAAATAGCAGTGAAAAGACTCTCGAGAACTTCAAAACAAGGGATAGAAGAATTTATGAATGAAGTGATTGTGATTTCAAAGCTTCAACATCGCAATCTTGTAAGACTTCTAGGTTGCTGCATTGAAGGGGAAGAAAATATGTTGGTCTACGAGTATATGCCTAATAACAGTTTAGATTTTTATCTATTTGGTTAGTACATCTAATTTGTTTAAGCAAGCATTTTCCAAATGATTTTGAATAAACTTGATTTTATAAAATTAAATTATTTAAGATTAAATTTGAAGTGATTTACATTTGAATGTTTAACTCTAAAATAAATTTGTGATAAATTTGATTGTAATTTTGTTCAAGTGAGGCAATTGTTTTTATGAATTTTCAAACTGGTGAAACATTTCAATAATATTTGCCGTTTAAAAAAAAAAAACTGGTGAAACATGAATTTCACTTAATATTAGAAAAGTTGTGGATATAGACTATAGATTATTACATAGAATGCTGCCCTTGATCTTTTAATATTTTGACTCTCTTATTAGCAATAAACTTCGTTTCTTATCCTTCAAATAAGATATTTACTACTTTTAAATTCACTAAAAATGGTTTAGCCTTTCACTTTATTATTTCAAAATCTTGTTATACAGTGACCAAAAGTTTGCATTTTGCAACATATTATTTTGCTGTACACGACTTTACAATTTTTTTTGCAGACTCGGTAAAAAAGAATATTTTAGATTGGCAAAAACGCTTATACATTATTGAGGGAATATCTCGAGGACTGCTCTATCTTCATAGAGATTCGAGATTAAGAATAATACACAGAGACCTAAAGCCAAGTAATATCTTGCTGGACGGAGAACAGAATCCAAAAATATCCGACTTTGGAATGGCCAGAATTTTTGGAGGCAGAGAAAATGAGGGCAATACAAGAAGGATAGTTGGAACATAGTAAGCATGACTTTGTATTTATATATGTCCCAAGAGTATGCAATTGAATAGACATACAATGTCAATAATATATTGTATTATCAAGCCAAGAACCATATTATATAGTTGACTTGATACTAAATTTAAATGCAGTGGATACATGTCTCCAGAATATGCAATGGAAGGGTTGTTTTCAGAAAAATCGGATGTTTTTAGCTTTGGAGTTTTACTCCTAGAGATAACAAGTGGTAAGAAAAACACCAGTTTCTATAATCATGAGCAAGAACTCAGCCTCTTAGGATATGTAAGTCTTTCCAATCATTAATTCAATCCAATATAGATTCATAGTAATACTCTATTTTTTGTTGCTAAAATAATTTATTCTTTCAAATTTACATGCATATACTTAATGGTTTTTACTCTTCTTTTTTTGGGTTTTTTAAGGCATGGAAAATATGGAACGAAGAGGAGATTGTATCTTTGATAGATCCAGAAATGTGTAAGCCTGATTATGTGGATCAGATTTTGAGATGCATACATATTGGACTTCTTTGTGTGCAAGAAATTGCAAAGGAGAGACCTACTATGGCAACAGTTGTTTCGATGCTTAATAGTGATATTGGTAAACTTCCTCGTCCATCTCAACCGGCATTCATTCAAACACAGACTGAGCATAGAAAAAACTCAGCTCAACAAAATCACGACTCAAAAAACAGTGTCTCCACGAGCTTGCAAGGCAGATAACAAACGTTGTATACAAATGATGCTAAGCTAAACGTGTTTCAATATACTTATAAAAAAATAGATAACATCATATAACGATCTTATTCTTGATATAGTTTATGAACGTATCAGATATGCTTCTAGAATATAAATTATCAGTTTCATTTTGTAGAGTCCAAAAATTAGATCTTGATCATAAGATTCACATTTTAAGATGTTTATGATTTTTGTTTGATATAAAATTGTGATGTTAAAATCTAGAGACTGTTCGATCAAGATCAGATGGCCACATGCTTCCTTACTGTATGAATCATTGACTTATGACTGCACTCAAACCTGGTCCACTAAATAGTCATTCAATAGTGTCCTTCCAATGTTCATATAATGCATGTATGAATGTAGACCTGTTGGGACTCAGTTTACAAGGAAACATCGCAATAGCAGTGAAAAGACTTTCAAAGGCTTTAGGACAGGGGCTAGAAGAAATTTATCAATGAAGTGATTGTGATTTCCAAGCTTCAACATCGCAATCTCGTTAGCTTCAAACATCGCTTCAAATGTAATGCGTTTGACTTGATCATGAGACTCTTGACCAAATTAAATTTCAGATTTTGCTAAGTTGATTGTTTATAAATGTATAAGAAATGCTAGTAGAATATCAGTTCTGTTTTAAACAACAGATGAGTTGTGATACGAATTGATCAGTTTCAGTTTGTAGAGTCAAAAAAAGTTCTTGGAAAGAATAAAAAACAGTTAGAAAAACGGATTAAATTTCAGATTTTCCTAGTGTATAGCCGAAAAGTTTTACACTTGAAGATGTTCATGTGCGACATGACATGAACCATTCCCTTGGAATGATATATGGCTTGAATATTCTGCTCTTAAATGCAGAGAAAAATTCAAAATCAACTAATATTTCTGCAATTCTGCAACATGTCAGTTTATTGAATGGCTCATATTTGATATAAACTCAATTCCCACTTTAAGTTGACATGTCCATGATACTGACATTTAGAACAATTGCCAGTGAATTAGTTTTTCGTTTATGATCAGAGCTATCCACATTGGATTGGCGTACAACAACCTTTAGTTGAAGTGTGTCGTGTTATTAAGTCTCCGTTTAGTAAAACTAAGTTATAATCTTGCTGATAGCTAATTGAAATTTAAGTATTTCATAAATTTAGCAGTTGTAAATATATAAAAGGACATAAAAATGAACAATGAAACCTTTATTGACAATTAAACTGAAAGGGGAAGGAATACACAAAAAGAAATAGGGGAAAATATAGGTGTGAAAATAATGACATGGGTCCTATTCCAACTTCAACCTACAAAATTTAATGAGAAGTAAATAGACATTCATATTGTCCTCTCAATGTGCAATATAATGGTACTGTCAACTAACGTTTGAATCCAAACATATTGGGACTCGGAATACGAGGAAACATGTTACATATTTTATTCACTCTTTCAACTCTTTACATGATCAAAATTGGTAGTGCTTCTATGTACACAATTACATCTTCTCAATTGATCAAAGATTCTGAAACTATAAGCTCAAATGATGATGCGTTCAAGCTTGGATTCTTCAGCCCCATGAACACAACAAATCGCTACGTAGGAATCTGGTATCTCAATCAATCCAACATCATATGGGTTGCCAACCGAGAAAAACCAATACAAGATTCTTCAGGAGTTATCACCATAGCTGATGACAACACAAACCTTGTAGTATTAGATGGGCAAAAACATGTTATTTGGTCATCAAATGTCTCAAGTAATTTGGCATCCACAAATTCTAATGTCACTGCTCAACTTCAAAATGAAGGAAATCTTGTTTTGCTCGAAGACAATATCATATTATGGGAGAGTATCAAGCATCCATCAAATACTTTCATAGGAAATATGATAATTAGCAGCAACCAAAAAACAGGTGAAAGAGTAAAACTCACTTCATGGAAAGCTCCTTCAGATCCAGCTATTGGGAAATTCTCTGCTAGCATTGAGCGCCTCAATGCTCCTGAAATTTTTGTATGGAACCAAACAAATCCGTGTTGGCGCTCAGGTCCATGGAATGGTCAAGATTTTCTTGGTTGGACACATGTTTATAAGGTTTCTTCTTCTCCATATCTATTAGGTGTCAGCATTACAAGGAAAGATAATGGAAGTCTTGTTGAGTTTACATATACATTGCCAGATAGTTCTTTCTTTTTAACCCTTGTACTGAGTTCTGAAGGCAAGGCTGTGTATACTGCATGGATGAATAGGGTTCAAGTTCGTAAGCTGTTTCTTCAACCAAATGATTGTGATTCTTATGGTATTTGTGGTCCTAATGGAAGCTGTGATTTGAAAATTTCTCCAATTTGTACATGTTTGATAGGTTTTAAGCCAAGAAATATGGACGAATGGAATAGACAAAATTGGACAAATGGGTGTGTGAGAAGGGCAGCACTACAGTGTGAGAGGGTGAAGCACAATGGGAGTGCATTAGGTGAAGAAGACGGGTTTCTAAAACTACCGATGACAAAACCACCGGATTTTGTAGAGCCATCATATGTTCTTTCTCTTGACGAATGTAGAATTCATTGCTTGAATAATTGTTCTTGTGTTGCATATGCATTTGATTATGGAATTAGGTGCTTGACTTGGAGTGGTAAATTAATTGACATAGTCAGGTTTTCAACTAGTGGTGGCGTCGATCTTTACTTACGCCAAGCTAATTCAGAACTCGGTTAGTAAGAACTCGGTTTTCAACTAGTCAGGTTTTATTCTTCAACTTCTAGTCCAATAACCAGATTCTAAACTAATTATTTTTAACAGCTATACATACAGATGGGACTCATACAAATGGCAATCATGGGAAGAGAAATATTACACCAATCATTATAGCTACTGTGATAGTGGGAGCAATTATTGTTGCTACTTGTACTTTTTTCTTTTGGTCATGGACGTCTAAACGTCAAGGTATTTGTCTTTCTAGAACTTTCACATTTTCTTCATTACTTCCATGCTTAAAAAGAGGATTAGTAATTAAGAAGAAAACATATTCTCCATGTCCTATAGGAATATTTGACATTAAAAAAGGTCCCGTTAACGAGTGTCCCCAGGCACTCTTTTTAAAGATCTCAAATTTAGAAAATATTCCTCAAAAAAGTCAGATGTTATAAATTTCAATGCATTGATTATATAGATTTTCATCAAAACTTGTTGGTATTGAACACAGGGCAAATCAATCATGAAAACCAAAGTGCAGATCTAATTGCACATGTGAAACAAGCTAAAATAGAAGACCTTCCTTTATTCGAGTTCAAAAATATTTTATCTGCAACAAATAACTTTGGTTCAGCTAATAAGATTGGTCAAGGTGGTTTTGGTTCAGTGTACAAGGTAAACTAATCTTGTGATTATTTTTATCTTTCTTAATATTTTATATTAAAGATTTTCATTTTTCTTGAAAAAAAATTTCAGGGGGAATTGTTAGATGGACAAGAAATAGCAGTGAAAAGACTTTCAGAAGGTTCAACACAAGGGTTAGAAGAATTTATGAACGAAGTGATTGTGATTTCAAAGCTTCAACATCGCAATCTTGTAAGACTTTTAGGTTGTTGCATCGAAGGGGAAGAGAAAATGTTGGTCTATGAATACATGCCGAATAATAGTTTAGATTTTTATCTATTTGGTTAGTACATCGTAACTTATTATTTCTTATAAAATCATCATAAAACTTGTTCTTTCTTGAAATTCTTTTAATTAAAAAAAAAAAAACTGTTGTATTTGACCAAATGTTTGCATTTTGCAACATCTATCTTAGTTATACCTTACTTTGTAATGTTTTTGGCTTTGCAGACTCGGTAAAAAAGAAGATTTTAGATTGGCAAAGACGCTTACACATAATTGAGGGAATCTCTCGAGGATTGATTTATCTTCATAGAGATTCAAGATTAAGAATAATACATAGAGACCTTAAGCCTGGTAATATCTTGTTGGATGGAGAAATGAATCCAAAAATATCTGACTTTGGCATGGCCAAAACTTTTGGAGGCAATGAAAACGAGGGCAATACAAGAAGGATTTTCGGAACATAGTAAGCATTACTTAAGCATTGCTTTATCTTTATATGAGTCCCTAGAATATGCAATTGAATCGGTGTTTCATAATATAGGTGTATTGAACTTTTAACCCCTTTACTTTTTTAATTGTACAATTTTGACCCCTTCAATTTTTTGTGTGTGATTATGGCCCTTCAAATATACCCCTTTTCTCATTTTGTTGCCCTCCACACAAATTTGTTTTATTTGACACTGAAGTGGCAATTTTCTATGACATAGCAGGGACATAGTGGATAATAGAAAATTAAAGCGTTAAAATAAATCATTAGAATTTCATAAAAATTATTTTAAAAATTAACTATGACAAAATTCAATGTGTTTGAGCTACATTTGGATTTCAATTTTATGATAGTTAATTTTTAATGATAAAAATTGTTTTTTATGAATTTTGTAATTTTCTAAAATTTATTTTTAATCTTTTAATTTTCTCATGTACTCCACTTTGACCATGCCACCCTATAGAAAATCGCCACCTCAGCACCAAGATGAAAGGAGGTAATATTGAGGGTCAAAACTTTAAAAAAAATTAAATACGGCTGAGGTGTTTAAAATCACACAATGAAGATAATAGAGGGATTAAAAAAGAAATTAAGTCCATGATATAATGTAATATCATATCAAGAGTCATACTAATAGTTTATTTGATAATGCAATTAATTAAATGCAGTGGATATATGTCTCCAGAATATGCAATGAAAGGGTTGTTTTCAGAGAAATCAGATATTTTTAGTTTTGGAGTTTTGCTCTTGGAGATAATAAGTGGTAGGAAAAACACAAGTTTTCATAATCATGAGCAAGCACTCACCCTCTTAGAATATGTAAGTCTTTCCAAATTGCTAATTTTGCCCAATATAGATTCATATAGTAAAGGTCTATTTTTTTTGCTATAATAATACTAATATACTCTTTCAAATTATATACATATAGATGATGCTGTTTATTCTTCTTCTTTTTTGGTTTTTTTAAGGCATGGAAAATATGGATTGAAGAGAACATTGTATCTTTGATAGATCCAGAAATATGTAAGCCTGATTGTGTGGATCAGATTTTGAGATGCATACATATTGGACTTCTTTGTGTGCAAGAAATTGCAAAGGAGAGGCCTACTATGGCCACAGTTGTTTCAATGCTTAATAGTGAGATTGTTAAACTTCCTCCTCCATCTCAACCTGCATTCCTTCTATGTCAGACTGAGCATTGTGGAAATCTCGACTCGAAAAACAGTGTCACTGTCACAAGCTTGCTAGGCAGATAACAGACATATGTCTTTTGGTGTATAAAGAAGGATTTGACTTTTTTGTTAGTAAAGTAATTGTTTAAAGTGTTGTAGATGCGTGAGATAGCTGATCATGTATAAAAGAATTTGTCTTAAAAATAATAGAAGAGGAATAAGTAGGAGTAGGCTTTGTATGTGTTATGTTTTTATATCGTCTTTATAAACTCTGATCAGACTTTATTTTTAATATAAGTGGGACTTGATTTTTTCAATAGCATGGATATAAACATTGTCTAATCCTGCCTATCTGGTACAACTTTTAAAATTTGATTACTTTTACTAGGGAGATGAACAATAACATATAAGAGAAAGGAATCTGGTAAGGTTAACCTCTTTCATAAATTCTTCTACCCCTTGTTTAGATGTTCTTGAAAGTTTTTTATCCATTTTTCATTGTACCCTCATATAAATTTCAAGTAGCACCAATGAAGCTCATGATTTCTGGGATGATGAAATTCACTGCAACAAAAATACAAAGTAGACCAATTTTTCTGTGAATACCAAGGCTCTGATTTGTAAAATTAAGTTATAAGTTAGATGATAGCTAAAAAGCTAGTTTATAACTAATAATTGATAGTTTATATTTGAAAAGCTAGACCGTTGAAATCAAGTGTTTGCGGTTCTTCTCAGGACATGAGTAATTAATTAACTAAAATAAATAATTCTACTCACTAAATTATTATTCTGGCGATTCTGAATTCTTGTAAATGAAATCTTTATTGACATTTAAATTGAAAGGAGTACATATAGGTGTGAAAATAATGACGTGGGTCCTATTCCAACTTGCACCTACGAAAGTTGATGAGAAGTAAATAGGGAATTGGATTAGATGCACATACAGGTGCAGTCAGCAGATTAGAACAATTAGATTTTGATCAGACGATTCACATTTTAAGATAGTTTACGATTTCTGTTTAATATAAAATTGTGATGTTAAAATCTAGACTGTTCAAACAGGATCAGATGGCCACATGCTTCCTTATTGTATGCAATCACTGACCTATGACTGCACTCAAACCTGGTCCAGTAAATAGTCATTTATAGTGTCCTCCCATTGTGCATATAATGCATGTAAACATGTTGGGACTCAGAGTAGAATGAAACATGTTACCTGTTTTACTAACACTCTCTACCATTTACATGATCAACAGTGGCACTAGTGCTTCTGTGAACACAATTACATCGCCTCAATTGATCAAAGAAAATGAAACAATAAGTTCTAACAACGACGCATTCAAGCTTGGATTCTTCAGCCCAGTGAACACAACAAATCGCTACGTAGGAATCTGGTATCTCAATCAATCCAACATCATATGGGTAGCCAATAGAGAAAAACCACTACAGGATTCTTCTGGGGTTATCACAATATCTCATGATTACACCAACCTTGTAGTACTGAATGGACAAAAGCATGTTATATGGTCATCAAATGTCTCAAGTAATTTGGCATCATCAAATTCTAATGTCACTGCTCAACTTCAAAATGATGGAAATCTTGTTTTGCTTGAAAACACTACAGGCAACATAATATGGGAGAGTGGCAAGCATCCGTCAAATGCTTTCATTGCAAATATGATACTTAGCAGCAACCAAAAAACAGGTGAAAGAGTAAAAGCCACTTCATGGAAAACTCCTTCAGATCCAGCTATTGGGAATTTCTCTGCTACCATTGAGCGTTTCAATGCTCCTGAAATTTTTGTATGGAACCAAACAAAACCGTATTGGCGCTCAGGTCCATGGAATGGTCAAGATTTTCTTGGTTTGGCAAGTAATTGGTTGCCTACTTCTGCAAATCTAAAAGGGTTTATCATTAGAAGGGAAGATAATGGAAGTCTTGTTGAGATTACATATACATTGCCAAACAGTTCCTTCTTTGCAACCATTGTATTGAGTTCTGAAGGCAAGCTTGTGTACACTGCCTGGATCAATATGATTCAAGTTCGGAAGCGGGTAGTTCAACAAAATGATTGTGATGTTTATGGTATTTGTGGTCCTAATGGAAGCTGTGATTTGAAAAATTCTCCAATCTGTACTTGTTTGATAGGTTTTAAGCCAAGAAACGTGGGCGAATGGAATAGACAAAATTGGACTAGTGGGTGTGTGAGAAGGGCAACACTACAATGTGAGAGGGTGAAGTACAATAGGAGTGCATTAGGTGGTGAAGAAGACGGGTTTCTAAAACTAGAGACGACGAAACCACCAGATTTTGTAGAACAATCATATCCTTCTCTTGATGCTTGTCGAATTGAGTGCTTGAATAATTGTTCTTGTGTTGCTTATGCATATGATAATGGAATCCGGTGCTTAACTTGGAGTGATAAACTAATTGACATAGTCAGGTTTACAGGTGGAGGCATTGATCTTTACATACGCCAAGCTTATTCAGAACTTAGTGAGTATTTGCTATCTCAGCTATAATTTTTTTTTCTTTCTTATGTGTAAAAGATTTATTCTTCAACTTTTAGTCCAATAACCAGATTTCTGAATCACGTTTTGTTAACAGATAAACATACATATACAGATGGCATTAATGGGAAGAGAAATATTACATCAATCATCATAGCTATAGTAATAGTTGGATCAATTATTGTTGCTACTTGTACTTATTTTTTTTGGTCATGGGCATCTAAACGCTCAGGTATTTGTATTTCTAGAACTTTCATGTTTTCATCGTTACCTGCATACTTGAACAAATATATGCTTTTCTGAAGTGAAGATTTATTTATTTATTTTGAATAAATATAATTGATTATAATTGGAATCATGAAGAAGGAAAATACAAAGTTTGCTGGTGTTGAATGCAGGACAAACCCATCAAGAGAACCAAAGTGCAAGTCGTATTGGAGATGTGAAACAAGTTAAAATAGAGGACCTTCCTTTATTTGAATTCAAAATTATTTCATCGGCAACAAATAACTTTGGTTCAACTTATAAGATTGGTCAGGGTGGTTTTGGTTCGGTGTACAAGGTAAACAAGTTTCGTGGAGTGTTTATCTTTTCTTAATGTTTTATATTATATGTTTTCATTTTTCATAAAAAATTTGTAGGGAGAATTACCAGATGGATTAGAAGTAGCAGTGAAGAGACTTTCAAAGGCTTCGGCACAGGGGTTAGAAGAATTTATGAATGAAGTGATTGTTATTTCAAAGCTTCAACATCGCAATCTTGTAAGACTTCTAGGTTGCTGCATTGAAGGGGAAGAAAAGATGTTGGTCTATGAGTACATGCCTAATAACAGTTTAGATTTTTATCTATTTGGTTAGTGTACATCTAAATTTCTTCATCTTGAGTGTCTAGGGTGGATGGAATTTTAATATAGAAAAAAAATTAATACATATTTTTTTTCTTCATCATTTTCTATCATTGATTAAATTTACCTGTATTAATTACGTAAAATGTGTTACTACCATTGATCTTTTATTATTGTTCACTCTTAGTAAGCAATGTTTCATTTCTTATCCTTCATCGAATAGATTCATGACATTTCTTATGAAAAGAAAGAGATCTTCATGACAGTCTTTCTATTTTTATGTTCCCTGTACATAAAGTGAAAAAAAAATTATGAAAATAGTCTAGCCTTTCATTTGAATACCTCAAAATATTATTATGTAGTGACCGGAAGTTACATTTTACCATGTTATGATTGCCTTACTTTTTGATGTTTCTGCAGACCCAGTAAAAAAGAAGGTTTTAGATTGGCAAAAACGTTTAACCATAATTGAAGGAATCTCTCGAGGTCTGCTTTATCTTCATAGAGATTCAAGATTAAGAATAATACATAGAGACCTAAAGCCAAGTAATATCTTGTTGGATGGAGAATTGAATCCAAAAATATCTGATTTTGGCATGGCAAGAATCTTTGGAGGGAGCGAAAACGAGGGCAATACAAGGAGGATTGTGGGAACATAGTAAGTATGGTTTGTCTTTACATTTTTTATAAGATTGTGCAATTGAAGAGCCATAATATATTATCTTTATATTTAAATGCAGTGGTTATATGTCTCCGGAATACGCAATGGAGGGGTTATTTTCAGAGAAATCGGATGTTTTTAGCTTTGGGGTTTTGCTCTTGGAGATAATAAGTGGTAGGAAAAACACAAGTTTTTATAATCATGAGCAAGCACTTAGCCTCTTAGGATATGTAAGTCTTCCAATATAGATTCATAATAAAGCTCTGCTTTCTGTTTTTATAATAATTGGGTTTTGCATTGAAAATATTAGTTTTTGTATTTTAATAATAATAAATTTTCCAATTATTTGATTATTTTTTTAAGGCATGGAAACTATGGAATGAAGGTGAAGTTGTATCTTTGATAGATCCAGAAATATGCAAGCCTGATTATATAGATCAGATTTTGAGATGCATACATATTGGACTTCTTTGTGTGCAAGAAATTGCAAAGGAGAGACCTACTATGGCCACAGTCGTTTCAATGCTTAATAGTGAGATTGTTAAACTTCCTCCTCCATCTCAACCTGCATTCATTCAAAGCAAGATTGAGCATAGCGAAGACTTAGCTCAACAAAATTACGACTCGAAAAACAATGTAACTGTCACAAGCTTGCAAGGCAGATAGAATACATATGATGATGTTATGGTTGAAATAATAAAATGTCTATCAATGTACCTGGTAAAAATATCAAATAGTATCAATGAAACTCATGATCTGTGGGATGATGAAAATCTTTTACCCGACTCTGTGTCTCATTCTACTCAGAATTTTTAGTTATATTTCTTTTCTTTGTTGAAATATTAGCAATCTGCAATACTACACTACCTGTGATATTGTGGTGTACGTCACATATGATCTAGTTTGGATAAGCTTCTAGCTCATAGGAGTTTTTCCTTTAAGAGAGTATTTGATATTTATAATGTATGAAAAAACCTTTGTAAGTTTATAGGTAATTATGTTAGAAATCATTCCAATTGACATGATGTTGATTTGATTTCAACTAATAAGAAAATCTAATAATTCGTTTCATTTTACTTTCTCAACTCATTTTTTATTTTCTCCTTTTTATAAGTGTCATTGAAGTAGGCCTATTTTATCCAAAGTATTGTGGATGGCATGTGTCAAAAATAGCCCTGTTAGGATTTGAAGTTCTTTTCAGGACACCCCCCTATGCCCCTGCTAAGGGGAACAGAATATATAAGAATATGTAAGTAATCAACAAAAACAAATCAATGAATTTCCAGTCCACCAAAGAAGTACAGTGATAGGTTACCTCCTTTTGGAGTCATCATTTTTTATAAAAAAAAATATCTACATGTTAAAGGTTGCAATGAGTGATGTTGCTATTATGACTTTAATAATCGCACAATGCATGTTTAGAATCGTGTAGATTTTGACAAGATCACGGTGCTTAAAAGTTAATAGTAGCCAATTTTATCAAATTGGTCAAATATCATCAGCAATTTAAATTAAAAAATTAATTTCATTTTCAATTTTATGTTAAATATTTATAACAAATTAGTCATTTAAAATTTTTAGGTTACAAATTTGTCATTTAAGATATAAAATATTTGCATCATTAACATATTTTAATTAAATTCATTAAAAAAATATTTATATAGATGTTTAATTTAATGTTAAGTTGGTGGGTCTGAATTCATTGTTATTAAAATTATAGTTCATAGATGTATTATTTAATCTTGATTTAAAACAAAATTGATAGATTACTTAATTTATAACATTGTTGAAAAAATATTTACCTATAAACACTTTTTAACAAAGTTGACGGAAGAAAAATAGTTAACAATGTAAATATTTTATGATTTATAGAACCAATTTGCAACTAAAGAAAACTTAAATGACTAATCTGTAAATATAAACTCAAATGGCAAATTTGTTAACTTTATTTACTAATTTATTTTTTTTTGAGTAAGGCTAACTTGTTAGTTGTTATAAACATTTATCTTAAAGTACTGCAAAGTTCGACCTTTTAAACTTTTATCGTTATAGTTTTTTTTTTTTTAGAAAATTGTGATAGTTTTGTTGTAAATTGAATAATTTAGCTTCTCATATTACATTATATTATATAACAAAACTTATGATTTTATTGACGAGTCGATACCTTAAAATCATGTATCATGGTACGTCTCTAAAAAATGTAGAAATATTAAATCTTTTGAGAGAGAGTTTTCCACATATTATGATTTTATCGGTATACAGAGATTAATCTCGACATTATTAGAAGAAAATAAGGGTTTTTTTTTTTTTTTGGAAAGAACATTCAAACTATCTAGAAAGAAGAAGAAAAGGAAAACTATAGATTTCAAATCTTAAGTAGGAACATATCAACAAAAAAAAAAAAATCTTACCGAATGGAAAAATCATTAAATCGTGTAGAAATGGAAAAGAGTTGGTAAAGTAAAAGGACGTAGTAAAATGAAAGAAAGGGACAGACAATGTGATTCAGCTGGAAGGCAGAAGCCGTAGTAGAAAATTCCGAGTGCGCCGTGGGGCATTTCTTGTGGGCACCATTAAGTCAATCAATACTATAGTCATAAATGCCACCATTATTTTAAGATAAAAATACTATTCAATGCCCAAATACTCTTTTTGTGTTTTTCCTTTGTCTTAATAGTATATTTTAATTTTAGTCTGAAAAGGCAAAGCATTAACAAGGGTTGAGCTTTCTCCAAATGTGCCTTCAATTTCTTTTTCTTTTTTATATACAAAACTTTAGATTAGTAGAGCATCTCCCATATATATTTTTTAAGCATTCATTTTAAATTCCATTGTATACTACTAACAAATGATTCCACAATGCCACAATATTATGCAACTCATAAATAGATTATTGCAACGTTAAAATATTATACAACTCTTAAACAATCTATTTTTTTACTCTATTTTGTCTCAAATTTTAGTATCAAGTAATTAATTTCTATCATACCATAACTTATTTATTTTCTAGAGCGTGTTTAAATGAGAGAATATTTTGAAGGTAATGTAATAATTTGAAAGAATTCGAATTCTTTTAGGTAAATCATATTGTTTGGATGATTAATTCGAAAAATTCTTAAAATGATGGGAATTTATGAAGTATTTTGTTCAAGTTAAATTTAGAGAGTTTAATGACACCTAATAGCTAGGAAAATCAAATTTTCTTTCTTCTTATACTTTTTTTTTTCCAAAATTTGCAAATTGGTTTCCATATTTTTCAAAATTTTAAATTGACTCCTATAAATTTTCAAAAAGTACAAATTGTTTCCTAATTCTTTCCAAAATTACAATTTGACAATTTTTCAAATTTGGCTCCAATTTTCCATTTTTTAAAATTGATCCAATTTTTTAAAAAAATTATAAAACTAACCCAAAAATGTTGACAATAAATTTGTTTATTACTCTATACAAACAAAAATATTTTAAAATGAAAACAATTCAATTGAATCATTTTGAATTTCCTAAAATTCTAAATTCTGAATAATATTATTTTAAAAAAAAATTCAATTTCCTTATTCAAACACACTCCAAAGATACATTCAATAATTTATAAACTTAAGATACATTTAACAATTTATTAAACTATGTTGTCAATTTTTAGATCAACTAATTTTGCACGCATTTTCTTATATTACATGTGATAATTTAAATAAATCTCACTTGTATAGAAACTACAATAATCAGATATTTTTGAAGTATTGACTATTGACTATTGACTATGGACATTGGCTTTCTATAGTCAACTCTTTTTCATCAATCTCAAAACGTGTCTTTAACAACCAAAACAACACTACAAAAACAATACAAACGTGTCTTCTTACAATCAAAGTCACCGCACATAACAACTCTTCTGCTTTTTGTCTTCTCTTTTTCTCATTCACCCAATCATTCTCTCATTCTAACAATTTTCACAACAACGTTTAGTTTTTGATTATTGATGATGCTCACAACATACCAACCTTTTGTTTTTCTAACGTTGTTGTTCTTTTTCCTATGTTTCTGTTCTGAACTTTTACATGCAGCATCAAGTTCAAGAGTCAGTATCAAACATGGTGAATTCATCAGAGACAAAGAAGGTGAAGTTTTAGTCTCAGATGGCTATAACTTCGTGATGGGTTTCTTTGGTTTTGAAAACTCTTCTTCACGTTACGTTGGTATTTGGTACTACAACATTCCTGGACCTGAAGTTATTTGGGTTGCAAACAGAAACAAACCCATCAATGGAAATGGTGGTTCCTTCACTGTATCAACAAACGGAAACTTAGTTATCCTTGATGGAAACAAAAACCAACTTTGGTCAACCAATGTTTCTATCATTCACAACAATAAGAATAACTCAGAAGCTGTTCTTGGAGATGATGGTAATCTTGTTCTTTCAAATGAGAAAGTGGTGTTATGGGAAAGCTTTGAGAATCCAAGTGATACCTATGTACCTGGTATGAAGGTTCCTGTGAATGTGAATGGGAATGGGAAGAGTTATTTCTTCACTTCATGGAAATCAAGTACAGATCCTTCAGTAGGGAACCATACTATGGGAGTTGATCCTGCAGGGTTACCACCACAGATAGTAGTTTGGGAGGGAGAGAGAAGAAGATGGAGAAGTGGTTATTGGGATGGTAGAATTTTTACTGGTGTTGATATGACAGGTAGTTTTCTTCATGGTTTTATACTTAATTATGAGAGTAATGGAGATAGGTATTTTGTTTATAATGATAATGAGTTGAAGTCGAATGATAATAGTTCAGTGAGGTTTCAGATTGGTTGGGATGGTATTGAAAGAGAGTTGTTATGGATACAAAATGAGAAACGTTGGAATGAGATACAAAAAGGGCCTCATAATCAGTGTGAGGTTTATAACTATTGTGGTAGTTTTGCTTCTTGTGAGTTGTCGGATTTGGGTTCGACTATTTGTAGGTGCTTAAAAGGGTTTATATTGAAGGATAAGGGGAATTTATCAAGTGGATGTAGGAGGATGACAGCATTGAAGGGTGATCAGAAGAATGGTAGTTTTGGTGAGGATGGTTTTTTGGTGCGTGGGAGTATGAAGTTACCTGATTTTGCACGTGTGGTTGATACTAAAGATTGCAAAGGTAATTGTTTGGAAAATGGTTCTTGTACTGCTTATGCAGAAGTAATTGGAATTGGTTGTATGGTTTGGTATGGAGAATTGGTTGATATCCTACACTTTCAACATGGAGAAGGAAACACGCTGCATTTTCGTCTCGCATATTCTGATTTAGGTAAAGTACTAAGAATACCTTGAGTTTTGTTTCATGTATGGTTCTTTAGTTTTGATTTCATTTATCAGTACTAATTTTTCCTGTATCATTCTTGAGTAACTCTTTCAATTGGACTCACTTTAGTTAACTAATAAATTAATGTTATAGCTAATTAGCCGAATAACACTGTCAATTGAAGTGTAATTGTTGTTAGCGAAGGAGTATTAGTAAATAACAAGATTATGTCTTTTGTCTTGAAATACAGGCGATGGAGGGAAAAGTGAAAAGATTATCATGGTGATAATATTAACTGGTCTAGCGGGGTTAATCTGCATAGGAATCATTGTATTGTTGGTATGGAGGTACAAGAGAAGACACAAAGGTGAAATATTAATATTCGTATTTATCACACCTATTTTTTTTTCCCTATCTGATGATTGAAAAATGATATTAACTTGTGTATATTTTTTACTTTTCTTCAGCTTCATGTTGCAAAAATAGTGATGTACTACCGGTCTTTGATGCACGCAAGAGCAGAGAGATGTCACCAGAAATTCCAGGATCAGTTGAACTTGGTTTGGAAGGGAATCAACTAAGCAAAGCAGAGCTTCCATTTTTCAATTTTAGTTGCATGTCGTCAGCAACCAACAATTTTTCTGAAGAAAATAAGCTCGGGCAAGGCGGTTTCGGTCCTGTGTACAAGGTGAATATAAAAATGCTTCTATATTTAAGTCTATTTTTCATGAATACAAGACCTAATAAAATGATCTAATGAAAGTTAGTTATTCTGTTTATCAGGGAAAGCTTCCGTCTGGAGAAGAAATAGCAGTCAAAAGGCTTTCGAGACGGTCTGGCCAAGGTTTAGACGAGTTCAAGAATGAAATGAGGTTGTTTGCACAACTGCAACATAGAAATCTGGTTAAACTTATGGGATGTTCTATTGAAGGAGATGAAAAGTTGCTTGTATACGAATTCATGCTGAACAAAAGCTTGGATCGCTTTTTATTTGGTGTGTTTCTTTGCATTAATCATTGCCTATTTTCTTTCTGCATTTTTATCATAAGTATAAAAAGAGATTATAAGTACTTTCCTTTTAACTAATTCGAATTTTGTGGTTACATCACACAGATCCTATCAAGCAAACACAATTAGACTGGGCAAGACGTTATGAAATCATTGAAGGAATTGCAAGAGGACTCCTTTATCTGCATCGCGATTCAAGACTCAGAATAATTCATCGAGATCTAAAAGCAAGTAACATTTTGTTAGATGAAAACATGAATCCAAAAATATCTGACTTTGGCTTGGCCCGGATATTCGGTGGAAATCAAAATGAAGAGAATGCAACCAAAGTGGTTGGTACATAGTAAGTATACTTTGCTCTTGTTTTTACACTCAATCAGCCACTAATTCATTCTTACTTGAGAGTTGGCTAATCTCAAATATATCTACTGCAGTGGTTATATGTCTCCTGAATACGCTATGGAAGGCCTAGTTTCAGTCAAATCAGATGTATATAGTTTTGGTGTATTACTACTAGAGATTGTGAGCGGCCGCAGGAACACTAGCTTTCGTCACTCAGATGATTCGAGTCTAATAGGATATGTGAGTGTTTCCTACAGCACATAATTTTATTTTTTTTAATTTAATGCAACTTGCATAAATGTTTTTTTTTCCTGATAAACAATTTCTCAGTAATAATTTTTACGAGTGAATCACCAATTGAATCCTTGAAATTGTAGGCGTCACATATTTTAGACTTAACATTAACAAAAATTCAAAATAATCTCGGAAATTAAAAATATTTTATCACATTAGTTCTTTAGAGTTCTTGAAATTCTTAGAGGGACTAATACTAAGCTAATCGAAATGCTAAAAGCTAATGTTTTGTGATGAAATGGATGTAGGCATGGAATCTTTGGAATGAACGCAGAGCAATGGAACTTCTTGATCCTTGCATTCGTGATTCGAGTCCAACGAACAAAGCTTTGAGATGTATACAAATAGGGATGTTATGTGTGCAAGATTCAGCGTCTCATAGACCAAATATGTCCAAAGTTGTGTTGTTGCTTGAGAGTGAAGCAACGACTCTTCCCATACCTACGCAGCCTTTGATTACTTCCATGAGGAGATCTGAGGATAGAGAGTTTTACATGGATGGTCTTGATTGTTCAAATGATCTCACAGTTACAATGGTAGCAGGGAGATAGAATTAATGTCCTTTCTGAGTTGAGTCATTTTTGTTTGCACACAACTCATAGTTTTGTTGAATACACTGTATATACCAATTTTGAATATACTTTTTTGATAGAATATTCATTTGTAATTTGAAACTTTAGAAACGTGATTTATTCTCTGGTCAATGATAAAAAGATAAAGTTTACTCAATGAGACAGGAAGCAACATGGAAATACTATAGAAACAAGCGCCAAAGCAACAAATTTAGGTTATAAGTCATATTGTTTATTATAACTTATAGTTATAAGTCATATTGTTTAATGAAATGGAATTACGTAATCATTGCAATTGGCCATTAGTAAATCATTGCTTAGTTGACAAGAATCAAGTCAGTTTAACATAACATTATATAACTTGCCGGTTGTAACCACTGACTTGTGACTAATAAGCATATTTAAAGAAATATATACACATTGGTTATTAATAAACCTGGTACTAAACACATCAGTTATTATAAAATAATATTTTTCCAACTGATATCTTTGAAGCAGTATTACTTGAACATGAATATTAATTATAGACAACTAACAAACAGATACAAATTGTTCTTGTTTTTGTGATTTATCTCACTGGAAAGTGGAAATGTCCAATTCTTTATTATTTATTGGATTAATTATAGATATGCTCGGCTATACCGCGTTTATTTTCTTGCCTTCTCCGTTTTCTGTCTGCATACTGTTGGCCGTGTAAACAAAGAGCAGACAGTCCTTTCAAGACCGGAAAGAGCATGAATAGGCCTTTCACTGCATATGTCCAGACCTGAAAATTTAGCAACATTAAAGCATAGTGATTAAATTTCTATTCCCTTATAGTAATGTATTGAAAAATATTGGAAATAAATGACCAGAAAGTATTGCACCACCTAAAACATCAGTAAAATGTCAATTGTTGGATGAAGAGCCAAGCAATAAACAACACTTAGATGGGGATTTTACCTTATTCTGTTCAAGATCCCAGCATTTAACTTGTTTATCATCACCAATAGAAAACACGCAAGTTTGTTTTTCGCTAATAACAAGGCATGTAGAGAAAGCACACTGTTACTATTAACCCAATTCACAACGGCTGCCATCACCAGTAACAAATAATTATACCTTAAACATCTAAATTATCTTCAATAAACCTAAAATATCTTCATCACTTACAAAAATCAATAACCACAAACTCTCAATATACCTTAAAATTAAAACCACGGATCTCTCACAATTCACCAATTATTGACTGTCATTAGTTTCGTTAACACACTTTTTTAGCTATACTAGTAATATCCCTATTGCAATCTGGCACATATCATAATTTCCATACAAATTATAATTTTAAGAAGATATTTGCTAAATATAAAAGTTATTTTTATATTCTAATTTAATTATTCTAATAATAAGTGTAGGAATTTTTTATCAGCACAAAAGTATATATGCAAGCAAACTTTAAAGCAAATCTGACATTAGTAGAACTGAATCAAACGCGAGAGATGAGAAGAAAGGAGAAGGAGGTCGGCAATCTGAAGCGATGTGAGAGTGATAGGAATCAACTCAACTAATCATTTTCTTAAAAACTATATGAACAATCCAAAACGACAATTAAAATGAGATGGAGGGACAATTAGAGGAGAATAAATGCATAAAAGGCAGGGATGACCTGGGAGTGTGCTCCTCCTCAAGGTCTCAGGTTCGATTCTCTCTGGTGCCAATTTGAGGGGGTTAGTTTAGCTTCTTCAAAAAAAAAAAAGCCAAATATGCAACCTTCACGATTTACATACTGAAGTTCAATCTTATATGCATTATGCAGTGCATTCAAAATTGTATTTGGAGCTGTATTTTGAACTGAGTTCTGATGTGCGTTATGATCTGCATTTTGAAGTGTATTATGAAGTGCTTCTGAACTTCTTCTAATGTTGATATGAAGTCATTTTCAGACACTATGAAGTTCATATCAAGTCATTCTGAATTGAACTGGAAGTGCTTCTGAAGTCCTATTCTCAAGTGCTTCTTTTGATTCATTGATTATAAATATGATCTTCATCAGTTTTATATATATACCATACAAAAAAAAAATTTTTTTTTTTCATCTAGAAAAAATATTTTTTAAACATCAAGTGTATTTTATAAAATTATTTTACCAAACTGTTTCAAGTTTTTTTTTATCAAATCCAAAATATGAAAATTAATTATATGCATCATAAAAATGTATTTGTTAGTCCATTAAAAAAATACGCAACATAACTATGTATTTGTTGTTCCAAAATTGTCTTTCTTCAAAAGACAATTTGGTGAGACGTGGCATTTGCATTAGAACAATAATGTGTGTATGGCTGGGTGCGGTGATGAGGAAACAATGAATCATTTATTTTTTGTTTGTCCACATTATGGAAGCATTTGAGATAATATTATGTGAAGCCCAGGGTACTGTCTGATCATGCTCTGTGTTTTAGTTTGCTAAGCGGGGTTTCTAACAGAATGCACACGGCAATGCATATTATTTGGTTAGCATCTGTCCACAATTTGAAGTGAATGAAATTACCATTGTTTTCGTCAAAAGTTATTTCTTTTTGGTGGTCGAAAACTAGTTTTGATATTCATTAATGCTGGGTTAATCCTGTGATTTGTATGGGATAACCATCCATTTTGTATTCGGTTTTTCGGTGCTTTTTCTGTTGGAGTTGTACTTAACTTTGTTTTTTTGGGATTCTCTCTGTGCACTCACTGTGCTTGCGAGAACCGGCTTTTGTGAAAGTTTACATTCAGTCCAAATAACAACTCAAAAAAGGTGAAGTGCTAACTCAAAATCACCTTGTTTCAGAATAAAACTTCACTCTTTGTGCACTCACTGCACTCTAGCTTTAATGGTATTTAATTTTTTTTTGAGGAGTTAATTGTATTTAATTTTTGAAAATTAATTATTAATAATACGCATCATACAAATGCATTTATGAAATAGTTTTTTTTTTTTAAAGGCATTTATGAAATAGTTTTTGAAAAGGGAAATGCTTTTTAAAGCAACAGATTTGTTATTATTTGGTTAATTAAACTACAACACAATCAAATACCGTAAACCTCTCAAAGTAATAATCAAATACCGTAAAATAAGACAATCAAATGCAATCTGTGGAAAAAAAAAGGAAATAATTACAATCTATGCAAGATGCATCTGCTATACATCTCTATTTTTTTTTGCTTTTCTTTCTTCTCTACCTTATGCAAGCAATTATCCTACTATTGACCTAGCAAAACCTAGCCATATTCACACACCAAAAATTCAAAGAACTGATCAGTGGTGAATACTAATAACATTATATTTGCCCTCTCATAGAAGAAACAACTTAGACCTACAAAGAGTGAGGCAACAGCGAGTGCCGGGGTCAACTTGTTCTCTCATTCAAACCGATATTATTTTTGTTGATGATGCTAACAACATACAAACTCGTAGTTTCTTTTACATTGTTGTTTTATTTCCTGTGTTTCTGTTCAGTGTTCTCACAAGGTGATCCTATCAAACTAGGCGATTTTATTAGAGACGAAGAAGATGAGGTTTTATTCTCGGATGGGCACAACTTCGTAATGGGTTTCTTTGGTTTTCAAGACTCTTCTTCTCGTTACGTTGGTATTTGGTACTACAACATTCCTGGTCCCCAAGTTATTTGGGTTGCAAACAGAAATGCACCAATCAATGGTAACGGTGGTTCTTTTACTATAACAGAAAACAGTAATTTAGTTATCCTTGATGAAAACAAAAACCAACTATGGTCAACCAATGTTTCTAGCGTTCGAAACAATATGAATAACACTGAAGCTTTTGTTAGAGATGATGGTAATCTTGTTCTTTCAAATGATAATGTGGTGTTATGGGAAAGCTTTAAGCATCCAAGTGATACTTATGTACCCGGTATGAAAGTTCCTGTGAATGGGAAGAGTTTTTTCTTCACTTCATGGAAATCAAGTACAGATCCTTCATTAGGGAATCATACTCTGGGAGTTGATCCTAAAGGGTTACCACCACAGGTAGTTGTTTGGAATGGAGAGAGAAAAATATGGAGAAGTGGTTACTGGGATGGTAGAATTTTTACTGGTGTTGATATGACTGGTAGTTTTCTTCATGGTTTTGTACTTAATTATGATAATAATGGAGATAGGTATTTTGTTTATAATGATAATGAGTGGAAGTTGAATGGTAGTTCAGTGAGGTTTCAGATTGGTTGGGATGGTTATGAAAGAGAGCTTGTATGGAATGAAAATGAGAAACGTTGGATTGAGATACAAAAAGGGCCTCATAATGAGTGTGAATTATATAACTATTGTGGCAGTTTTGCTGCCTGTGAATTATCAGTGTCGGGTTCGGCTATTTGTAGTTGCTTACAAGGGTTTGAACTAAGGGATACGGGGAATTTGACAGGTGCGTGTATGAGGATGACCGCATTGAAGGGTGATCAGAGTAATGGTAGTCTTGGTGAGGATGGTTTCTTGGAGCGTACGTATATGAAGTTACCTGACTTTGCAAGTGTGGTTGTTACTAAGGATTGTGAAGGTAATTGTTTGGAGAATGCTTCTTGTACTGCTTATGCAGAAGTCATTGGAATTGGTTGTATGCTTTGGTATGGAGATTTGGTTGATGTTCAACAGTTTGAACGCGGAGATGGAAATACATTGCATATTCGTCTTGCTCATTCTGATTTAGGTAAGGTGCTTCAAAGGGTTCCTTTAGCTTTGTTTCCATGTATATGGATCTTCAATTTTAATTATCATTTATCACTAGTACTCTTTTTTCATCTATGGTTCATGAGTAACGTAACTCTTTCAATTGATAATAAAATTTTTTTTCATTGATTCTGAAGTTGATGAGTCTCAGATTTGTACAAGCTTCTATGATGGTTGTGTTCTAATGATATGTATAATTTCTGTGTATCCAAATACAGGCCATGGAGGGAAAAACAACAAGATTATGATTGTGATAATATTAACTGTTATACCAGGGTTGATCTGCCTAGGAATATTGGTATTGTTGGTATGGAGGTACAAGACAAAACTCAAAGGTGAAATACTCATTCATATTCATAAAGCCTATTTTTTTCCTATTAGATATGATTGATAAAGGTGTAACTGTAAAATGGTTTTTTAATATTAACTTGTGTATATTTTTTTCCTTTTCTTTCTTGTTTTGCCTGCAGTTTCTTTAGCTTCATGTTTCAAAAATAGTGAAGTACTATCTGTCGTTGATGCACGCAAGAGCAGAGAGATGTCAGCAGAAACTTCAGGATCAGTTGAACTTAGTGTGGAAAGTAATCGACTAAGTGCAGAGCTTCCTTTTTTCAATTTTAGTTGCATGTCAGAAGCTACCAACAATTTTTCTGAAGAAAATAAGGTTGGACAAGGCAGATTCGGTCCTGTGTACAAGGTGATAAGAAAATGTTTCTATATTTAAGCTTATCTTTCATGACAAGAAGTCCTAAAAAAATGATCTAATGAAAATTAGTTGTTCCATTTATCAGGGGAAGCTTCCGACCGGAGAAGAAATAGCGGTCAAGAGGCTTTCTAGACGGTCCGGCCATGGTTTAGACGAGTTCAAGAATGAAATGAGGTTGTTTGCAAAACTGCAACATAAAAATCTGGTTAGACTAATGGGATGTTCTATTGAAGGAGAGGAAAAGTTTCTTGTATACGAATTCATGCCGAACAAAAGCTTGGATCACTTTTTATTTGGTGTGTTTCTTCACATTAATCTGCCTATTTTCTTTCTGCATTTTTATCGTAAGTATGAAAAGAGATATAAGTACTTTTTTTTAACTAATTTGAATTTTGTGGTTAACATCACACAGATCCTATCAATCAAACACAATTAGACTGGGCAAAACGTTATGAAATCATTGAAGGCATTGCAAGAGGACTACTTTATCTGCATCGCGATTCAAGACTTAGAATAATTCATCGAGATCTAAAACCAAGTAACATTTTATTAGATGAAAATATGAATCCAAAAATATCTGACTTTGGCTTGGCCCGGATATTTGGCGGAAACCAGAACAAAACCAATGCAATCAGAGTCTTCGGTACACAGTAAGTATACTTCGGTTTTGTTTTTAAGCTCATTCAGCCACTTATTCATTCATACTTGAAGTTGACTAATCTCAAATAACTCTACTTTTCAGTGGTTATATGTCTCACGAGCATGCTATGCAAGGCTTATTTTCAGTCAAGTCAGATGTATATAGTTTTGGCGTATTGCTACTAGAGATTGTGAGTGGCCGCAAAAACACTAGCTTTGGTGATTCAGAATATTCAAGTCTCATAGGATATGTGAGTATTTCCTTTAGCTAACAATCTTTTTAATTTAATTCAACTTGCATAAATGTTTTTTTTTTCTGTTTTCAGAAACAATTTATCAGCAATATTTTTTACGAGTGAATCACCAATTGAATCCTTGAAATTGAAGGCGTGTCACGTATTTTGGTCCTGAAAATAGCCAACTTTAAAATAATCTTTGAAATTGAAAACCTTTTGTCACATTAGTCATTGAGTCCTTGAAATTGACTTAGAGGAACTAATACTAAGCTAATTGAAATGATGTTTTTGTGATGGAATGGATGCAGACATGGCATCTATGGAATGAACAGAGAGCAATGGAACTCGTCGATGCTTGCATTCATGATTTGAGTCCCAACTCCGAGGCTTTGAGATGCATACAAATAGGGATGTTGTGTGTACAAGATTCAGCATCTCATAGACCAAACATGTCCGATATTGTTTCGATGCTTGAGAGTGAAGCAACAACTCTTCCCTTACCTAAGCAGCCTTTGGATACTTCCATCAAAAGATCTGTGGACAGAGAGTCTTGCAAGGATGGTGTTGATATTTTAAATGATCTCGCAGTCACAACAGTCGAAGGGAGATAGAATCCATGCCCTTTCTGAGCTATTTTTGTTTGCATGCACACGGCTCATAGTTTTGTTGATTTTTCCTCTTTTTGCCTCTTGAATTGAAAGTATAGTCTTGAAATTAAATACATTCTATATTGATTGGCTGCAAGCGTACGATTCTATCGTGTAACAAAAATATCGTTCCCACGAGCATTTTGTATTGAATATCAATCTCTTTTCACTATGATAATTAAGTGTGGTAAAAACTAAGCTAGTGATATAATAATTCTATTGTATTAAGTAGACTATAAAAGTATAAACTCTCATTATAATTATAAACTATAGCCAGTCATAAAAAAATTATAGACTATTAGCAAATGAGATTGGCCAATCATTTTAATTTAATTTAATGGAGTATTTGCTCATGTAGTCATTGGTAAAAGGAGTATATGCTCTTGTTCCAAAAAAAAAAAAGTATTTGCTCATGTAGTCAATGCAATTGAACTTAAACTAATAGCTAGTCATTTTCTTTCAAGAAGCTTCCTCTGGTTCATATTTTTGCTTGGGAGTTGTTTTCCTGAAATTCCTTGGTTTGAAACCACGAGGATCGACAAACTAACAAAACTAGGTTGTTCCAAAACAAAATGTCTTACCCAAAGAGTTGTGTTATTTGAACAACCATTTATATGAAATTTTTTGAGACAATCAAAATTTTACTAAGAAAAAGAGATATTAACATAAAAACTAAAACAATAGAGAGAGAAAGTAAAAACATAATGTGAGTATTAGAGAGAAAGTTATCACAAAAGTTGTCAAAAAAATGGTTGTACAAATATCATTTCTCTTACGTAAACCAAGCAACTGTTCATTACTATTAAATCATAGCTTCGTATAGAGAATCGAATCAGTTTAACATAACATTATATAACTTGTCGGCTGTAACCACCGACTAATATCTAGTAACATTATATAACTTGTTTATTACTATTTCTCTCACATATTCACATTGTGTTTTTACTTTCTTTCTCTATTGTTTTAGTTTTTGTGTCATTACTTATATTTTTTTTATATTTGATTGTTCCACAAATTGTCTGAAAAAAATGTTGTTCAAATAACATACTCTATAAAAAAAAATCAACAAACTTCATCCAAATGGTTTCAAAGATGAAAAAGCTGTATTACTCTAAATAAAATTTTCTTTTTTTGAAGAACTCTAAATAAAAAATGTTGGCTGGTTTCAGTTCCGCGTTTGTATTCTCTACCATAGTTCCAAAAACACCAAATTCTCTGCTACTAGTGTCACGTTTGGACCCGGGTTAGGTCACCTAAAAATTAAGAAGTTAATTTAACCACCAATTTTAATCCCGTAAAAATAAAATTAAAACTATTGATCTTAAATATACTATTTTCTCCTCTTATTCACCCAAAGATTAAGAAGTTACCACTTTCGACCGTAAATAAACGCGTAGAAGAAATATGATTTACTTTCTAAGTCAAGAAAGAAAATATCTTTATCCAAAAATGAAAATATTCTTTCCGAGTTACTAACTTTTTTAAGAGAAGAGATGTAATCTCGAGTTCCGCTCTAAGGTAATAAGTATTATTTGAGTATAAATTATTCTCATTAGTAATCAAATTCGAATTATTCCAAAACGGTTGTCTTTCCATTTGAATAATATTGCTTGGTTAATTATATATCTGTGTACATAACGTCATGGAAAAAAAAAATAACCAACGTTTTTCTTTTGACAGAATAAATAAGCAACTTTTTGTAAAGAAAAAAAAGAACAAACAAGCAACTTAAGGGGTACAATCAATTATAATTGTGTGTCCTACAAAATCTCTTTCTGACATGTTAAATTCTTTTAAATAAGTAATATCTTTTTTATGGAAATTAAAAAAAAAATGATCTCATCAACATGTTTTGTTGGTAATAATTTTTTTATTTTATTTTCTAAAATAGTTTTTATTTTCTGAAATAATATCTTTTTGGTAATCAAGAAATAATGAAAATATAAACAAACTATTTATTTCTTTCTTTTCAAAACTAAAATATCAAAATCAATCATACGAATCATTAAAAAATTAAATTATTTCTAAAACAGTGTTTGAAAATAAAAAAAACTACTACTGCACAATCAAATAAAGTCTATCACTCAAGAGCAATTAGATAAGATGGTAAATGATCGAGGTTTTGAAAGCAAACTCAATAGGATATTTTTGTGGTAATATTTATTTTGGTTTTTGAATTTGCAATAAGTAGTCACCATAGTTACTCAATTTATCGAGATTTTAAAATAGTCTTTGATTTTTCACTATGTTTGTCAAAATCATCTCTTATATTAAAATGTTTCATTAATACTGTCTTATTAGTTCTTCAAAATACATACTTATTGTCCTATCGGTCCTCATAAGTACTCACTTACCGTCATATCTGTCTCCATATGAGAAGAGTTAATGTCACCCGGTGCAATAAAGCTCCGGCATACGCAGGGTCCGGGAAGAGGTCCCACCATTTTTGATGTATTGTACGCAGCCTTACCCTGTTTTTTACACAAGAGACTGTTGCCATGACTTAAACCCGAGACATTTCAGTCACATGACAACAACTTTACCAATTGTGGCAATGTTATTCAGGGCCGTCCCTATGAAATAGGAGGCTCGGCTCTCTATTTAAAATAGGCCCCCAATAAAATAAAGACGCAATTTTTTTGTGTAGTTAAGTTTTATTAAAAAAAATAGAATCAGAAGAGCTTCTAAACATGAAACAAAATACAAAAAAATTAAGTGAAAGAGAGGTAGAATTTACTAACGGCGTCGTTTGGATTTGTCACTTATCCGTTGGGGGAAAGGGAAAAACGAATGGTTTATGTGAAAAAGAAATGATTGTTGTGATTCTTTCAATGAAATAGCTTTTCAAATTGACTGATTAAGTGATTATACAAATTGGGGGTGGTTTGATAGTACCAAATTTATGTCCCGATAGGATAACTAAAGTCTAGAAAAACCTCAAACATGTAAAGAAGTAACATATACATTTTTTATTTAAGTGGGGGTGGGTATTAGAATTTTTTTTTTTTTTTTAAGGCTCATAGCTTTTGGAGGCCCGGCTTGATTGAGCACCTTGCACTCCCTCAAGGCCGGGCCTGATGTTATCCCTCGGAGTGCACAATCAAAAACTATTATAAAATTTTGATACATTAAAATACTATTGTGGTTACTCGTGTAAAGATGTCAAACCGACTATTACCCTCTATTCTTGTATCTCTTTTCCTATTTCTTTCCTCTCTACCTTATGCAAGCAATTATCCTACCATTGACCTAGCAAGTCCTAGAGCCCCATTCACACACTAAAAAGAAGACTACTGATGAAAGCAAACAGCGATAGTTTCTCTTTTCAAAGTGGAGAAAAAACCCTTATTCAAAGAAGAAACAACTTAGACCAACACCTAGTGCCAGGGTCAACTCGTTTTTCTTCTTTCTCTACCTATCATAATAATTCCAAATAAAATAAAATAAATAAAAACTAAGCACTTCTCTTCCACATGAACACAAAGGAAAATATAAACATATACTTCATTCATTCATCACAAATAATTCTCTTACGTTGTTTCCTCGTCAAACATGCAAGGTTTCTTCTTCTTGTTCTTCTTGTTCACCACTTCACTTTCTTTTCTAACCACAATTTCAACTTCAACAATCACAGACACCTTAACCTCATCACAAATTCTATTAACAAATCAGACCCTTGAATCATCCAACCATACATTTGTTCTTGGTTTCATCCCTGGAACAACTTCCAACAAAATTTACTTAGCCATATGGTACAAAAACATCGACGACACGATTGTTTGGGTCGCAAACAGAGACAACCCTCTTCAAAATTCAACCAATAGTCACCTCAAAATCGGTGACAATGGAAACATAGTACTTCTCAATTCATCATCAGATTCAGACAACAACCTCGTATGGTCTTCGAATCAAACAAAAGCCGCCAACCCACTTGTTCTTCAGCTTTTCGATAATGGAAATTTAGTTCTGAGAGAAACAAACGTGAATGATCCAACAAAATATCTATGGCAAAGCTTTGATCACCCAACAGATACTTTGTTACCATCCATGAACATGGGTTGGAACTTCGACAAAAACACGGAAAATCACTTAACATCGTGGAAGATCACTGGTGAAGATCCTTCAACAGGTCATTATTCATTCAAAATTGATTATCATGGTTTACCGGAGATTTTCCTACGGAATGATGATATCATAATATATCGAAGTGGACCATGGAATGGTGAAAGATTTAGTGGTGTACCAGAGATGCAACATGATACAGATTCAATAGTTTTCAATTTTTCATCAAACCAACACGGTGTTAACTACTCGTTTACCATCGGAAATCCATCCATTTTTTCTAGACTAGTTGTGGATTCGGGTGGTCAACTTCAACGTCGAACATGGGTGCAAAGTATGAAAACATGGACAAATTTTTGGTATGCACCAAAAGATCAATGTGATAATTACAGAGAATGTGGTCCTTATGGTTTATGTGACACAAATGCTTCACCTGTTTGTCAATGTGTGAAAGGTTTTAGTCCTAAGAATGAACAAGCTTGGAAATTGAGAGATGGGTCTGATGGGTGTATGAGGAATAAGAATTTGGATTGTGAGAGTGATAAATTTTTACGTATGGAGAATGTGAAGTTGCCTGAGACAACCTCAGTTTTTGTGAACAAGACAATGGGGATTAAGGAATGTGGTGATTTGTGTCATAGGAATTGTTCTTGTACGGGTTATGCTAATGTTTATGTGACTAATGGTGGAAGTGGTTGTGTTATGTGGATTGGTGAACTTAATGATATTAGAGATTATCCTGATGGTGGACAAGATCTTTTTGTAAGATTAGCAGCTTCTGAGCTAGGTACGTTTTTGTTTCTTTCTTTCAATTATTAATTGTTTGTCCAATGTTTTGGTGCATGAGTAAGAAGGTAACATGCATTTTGGTTGATTTAATAATGTGATTAAAATTTAAAAGTTTTTGTCTAATGAAACACTCCATGGATGAACAACTCCAAACCCTTGGAAAGATTTCCAAAAGCAAAATATTTGAATATTAGTTAGTCACGTTGAAGGAGACTATGACTTAGGAGAATAACTATTTCGATTAAATACAGATTTAGCCGGTGTTTCAAAACATAGTTTGGTACATGATTCTTAGTTCCTAAAAGGTTGGTGTTTCATTAGAAATTTTTAATCAAATTATAAAGGTGAGGTGACAATGTCTAGTTGAAGGTAAAAAAATACGTTAAGACTTAAAGAACACTTTATTTATCTTCCTCCAAAGAAAGTAGAAAATAACTTGAATCAGGGACCTCCAAATCTAAAGTTTATCTTTTTACCACTAGATCAAACTCTTAAAGTTACATACATAATATTTCGGTGAATATAAACTAGCTCGAAATTTCAGTCGAATATGTTTTTAGATTGGAAGAGCTTGGGAAAGAAGAAAATACAGTTTTAAAACAAATTGTAGTTAATATGTTTTTTAATTGATATTTTGAATTATTATTATTTAATATTTCATGAATTGGAGAAGAATCTGACTTTGACTAAGGAAAGAAGAGGGTAGGCACGTCCTTCCAATCAAAAAGTGTGCTGCATCAACGTTCTCTTCAAACTTTTGCATCTCGTTTTATTTTCAAGTGAAAATGAATATTATTTCACATTGAATTTTTTTTTAAGGAATTTCACATTGGAATTTTATATGCTTTTAATATTTAATTTTATCTGTATAAATATTTAAAAAAAATTAATTCTACTTTATTTATTTAAACTAAAACTAAAATAACCTACAACTATATTTACTCAAGATATAAAAAAAAAAAAAAACAATTATGACAAATTTATATATTTTGAGACAAATATATGAATGACCTGGCTTGTGATTTGGCTTGTATCATAAAATTCCTCACATGTGATACACGGCTTCCAGAATATAAAAGCAAAAATGTGTGGCTGTTATTGGCAGTCGTGTGACTCATGTTTGTGAGGGAAAAAAATGAAGTTACGAACAAATTGCATTTCTCCACTTATCCTTAGTTTGGTTGCGTGTATAAGTTGAAGGAATATAAATTGCTTAATTAATGGACCCTTTTCAACAATTTTCTGGGCCCTCACTTTCTGACATGGGCCGACCTTTTGACTTTCTTGGCCCATACATACTTCTATCTATGTGCTGCTTTTTACAATCATATTTAGAAATGTTGTTCTAGAAGAAAATGACTTTTCAATTCACATTGTATATTATTATTGTGTAAAGTTTAGTTTGACATAAAGTAGAAACTAATGTTGTTGTACAACTATAAAAGTCGTTATTATTGCGCATGCATTGATACATTTTTTTTGAATTTGAATTTGGAAAGCAAAATACAAATTTGGTTGGTGTAGGAAAGAAGTTAAGTAGTCGTCCTTAATGAAAGTAGAAAAAGGATTCATTGATGTAATGGAGACCTTGATGATTTAGCAATGGTTGGTGGGATTTTGGTATGTGTGAAAAATGAAAGAATTTGGCAAATGAGCATTGGGTTAGCAAGGCACCAACCCATCTGGGGGACCCAAAATATTTTATTTTATAGAAGATTTTGGTGGGAGTAGGTGCCTTCCCATAGTTGCATTGCATGTCCGTTGATATGTCAAATAGGAGAGTTTGAAAAATTCAAAACAAACCATATTCTCTAATTTGTCATGAGCTTTTTGTGATTATAATTTTGTTTAGGTGGCTTCCAAGTTGGCAATGTGCCTCAAATGGTCTACAAATACATGAAAATTGTTTGAAATTTTGACAAACTTCTGTAAATAGAAGTTTATAGTAATATTATTAGTCCTTTATATATATATTTGTTGAATCAACATCGATCAAGTCACTTTTTCGACCCTAAAAATGTGAAAATTTATGAACTTCTATTTATAGGGGGTGGCGAGAGCAACGTCAGTCATCGTCGAAGTTTTGAGTAATTTCCAAGCATCTGACAACTACAATTGTAGACCACATGTGACACTTTTTCACCCTAACAATTGTCATTTCTTTTCTTTAACAAGAAAAGTCATGATTGAAATATAGTAATGTGTTTGATTTTACTATAAGGAAGTAAACAAATATAATGGAAAAGTTAATTTAATTGGTGTCCTATTGTTGGTCCTTGAATTGAAAGTCTACTGCTAATTAGCAATAATCTTGTGTATTAAGTGAACATGTCTATTAAAAAAACCCTTTTTTCTCAGATAGCACAGGATCTACTGGTGGTTCTGACAAGAAAAATCATAAAGCTGAGATTATAGGAATTACAATTTCTGCAGCTGTTATAATTTTGGGATTGGGTTTCCTTTTATGTAAGAGGAGGAAATTGCTAAGTAATAGGAAGAAAGACAACAGAGGTAATGCACAAGTAGTATGTCTCTCCTTAGAATTAAATGCATTATGAATATGTGTTCATGGTTAAAGTGTCTTGTTTCTTGTCATTAACTAGGTTCTCTCCAAAGAAGTAGAGATTTGTTAATGAATGAGGTGGTGTTTTCAAGTAAAAGAGAAACCTCTGGAGAAAGGAACATGGATGAATTAGACTTGCCAATGTTTGATTTTAATACCATAATATTAGCTACAAACAACTTCTTTGAAGCAAATAAACTTGGACAAGGAGGCTTTGGTAGTGTTTATAGGGTAAGTTGTTTTTCTTTTTGTATCTTGCATCAAATAACTCTATATCACAAAGCACCTATAAGATAAAACACATTACACATCTTAACACTAACATGAGTTTTTGTGGATAAACTAATACCAGGGAAGGTTGATTGAAGGCCAAGAAATTGCTGTCAAGAGGCTATCACAAACTTCAGGGCAAGGAGTTGAAGAATTTAAGAATGAGGTCAAGTTAATTGCCAAGCTTCAACATAGAAATCTTGTTCGGCTATTAGGTTGCTGTGTTGACAGGGACGAGAAGCTTCTTGTATACGAGTATATGGAAAATAGAAGCCTTGATTCCATTTTGTTTGGTGAGTTATTTTTACATTTTTTGTAACTCAAATCCTCTTCTTTTAGCAGAATGTAGACTCTTTTTTTTCTTATTCTAGATTGTCTTATCAATGTTTTCCAGACAAAGCTAGAAAGCCCCTATTGGACTGGAAAAAGCGATTCGACATTATATGTGGAATAGCTAGAGGGCTTCTTTATCTGCATCATGATTCAAGACTCAGGATTATCCATAGGGATCTCAAGGCAAGCAACATTCTGCTTGACGGCGAAATGAATCCAAAAATATCAGACTTTGGGATGGCTAGAATATTTGGCAAAAATCAAACAGAAGCAAATACGTTGAGAGTTGTTGGAACATAGTGAGTACCATAATGTTGCATTGTAGTACTCTCAAATTAAATACAAAATATAAGATAACTTATCATTTTGTATTTATTTATTTTTTTTTAATTTACAGTGGCTATATGTCTCCTGAATATGCTATGGATGGAAACTTCTCAGTTAAATCAGATGTTTTTAGCTTTGGAGTTCTTGTGCTAGAGATCATAAGTGGAAAGAAAAATAGAGGATTCTACTATGCAAACGACGATATGAATCTTCTAAAGAATGTAAGTGAAAGTAATTCTTCAATTAAACTACTATGATGTGATATGATATTATCTTCTACTATGTCGTAAGCACCAAGAATTGAAGAAATAATATGTTTTCTTGTTGTAGGCATGGGGACAGTGGAGAGAAGGCAATGCAATGGAACTCATTGATCCATCAATTGGAAATTCATACACAGAATCTGAAGTTCTTAGATGCATACATGTTGGACTATTATGTGTCCAAGAACGTGCAGAAGATAGGCCAACAATGCCTTCAGTGCTCTTGATGCTAGGCAGTGAAACTGCACTAATGCCAGAACCTAGAAGTCCAGGATTTTCGCTTGGAAGATCAAGGAATCCTCAAGAGACTGATTCCTCTTCAAGTAAGCAAGATGAAACATGGAGTGTGAACCAAGTTACAGTCACATTGCTAGATGCTAGGTAGTGAAAGAAGCATAACATCATCCAACATACTTGTATAGTCCCAGAAACATGAAAGAATGTTTCTGTAAAGGGTGTGGTGGCAGTTGCAAATTCGATTTTATAGAGTTTAATTTTGACACGGTTAACATTCATTTTGTACTTGTCGAATCTTATATTGATACCTTATTTAATGAATTTTCAACAAGTGTTGAAATGAACTTAATAAATGATGCGAGCATATATCATAGTTAGAACGTGTGAAGTAAAACCTTCGACCAAAGAATTTACTTATTAGAAAATTGCCTTGGAGTAATGTTAATGGTTTTTCTTTAATCAATGAATGGAATCATGATCTCCTTTGATTAATGATAAAAACATACTTTCTGTTGATGGGACAAATATCAAATTCTTTCATTAGAATATAAGATACTGTTGCAATCAAATGGTTCACAGTTTTGCCTTTTGATGATGTTTTTCAATAACAAATAAATATACAATTTTCCTATAGGCCTTTATGCAATGCACCTTTGAAATGCTACAAAATTTGCTAGTACATAGTATTGTTGCTAAAAGGGTACAAATTCATTGGAACCTAATCTCGTGCTTCCAATAGGGTAATAGTCATAGTATTGTTGCTAAAAGTGTCCTTCTCACTATACTCATGAAACTCTATCTCTTCTGAAAAGAAACCAGGCTTCTTTGGTTGTGCAAGTGCAATACTTTCATTGCCCAACATAAAAACCACAGAAGACATATCTGGTCTGTCTTCAGGGAACTTTTGAACACACAAAAGACCAACTTGTACGCACCTTAGTAATTCAGATGGGATACTTGTAAGGTCTAGATTAGCATCCATGAATTCCAATGCTCTTCCCTCTTTCCATAATATCCATGCCTATGTAGTTTAAAAAAGGTTAATAATAGTAAAATCATGAGTTTGCTTTTATTGTAAAGTTAATGTTACATTGCATTGCATGTGAGATGGTTATGGTTACCTGTCCCAAAAGATTATGGGGATGATCTTGATTCTTGAAGTGATTATTTCTGATGCCACTCAATATCTCTAACACTATAACTCCAAAACTAAATACATCTGACTTGAGCGACAGTAGTCCGTTTACCGCATATTCAGGAGACATATAACCACTGTACATTATCAACAAACAACAAGATTACCGTTGAACGATCCATCATACTATAAAATTTTATAGTATCTTAAATAAATCACAATGGTCCATCATGTCATGTAACTTACATTGTTCCGACAATTTTATTCGTTGTTACAGCTGAACTATCTCCTTCCAAGATATGTGACACACCAAAATCAGAAATCTTGGGGTTCAATTCACTGTCAAGTAGAATATTACTAGTTTTCAGATCCCTATGAATAATTGTTAGCTTTGAATCTTGATGAAGATAAAGTAGTCCTCGAGCAACTCCAGTAATAATGTCATATCGTTTTCTCCACTGTAAAAATTTACCTTGTGTAGGATCTAAAGAAGGATAATGTATTAATGATAGCTCACTTAGCCATTACAGTACATGTTAGCTAAATGAAGAAAAAGCTCGAAGTGTTGCAAGTTTTGTATTTGTGGTCTTACCAAAAATGAAGTGGTTCAAACTACCATTAGGCATGTATTCATAGACTAACATTCTTTCATTTCCATAAGTGCACCCTCCTAAAACACTCACAAGATTGCGGTGTTGTAGCTTGGCTACCAATCCAACTTCATTCATGAACTCTGTGACTCCTTGTTTTGAAGTTTTTGATAGCCTTTTCACAGCTATTTCTTGCCCTTGAGCCAATATACCCTGAATTTTAGTGGAAATAGTCAAGTTGATAGAGGAAATAAAAATAGGTGTACCTCCTAAATGGAAAAGAAAAAGAGGAATTAGCACCTTGTATACTGGACCAAAACCCCCTTGACCAATCTTGTTCTCAACAGAAAAACTGTCTGTAGCAGTTAGAATGGTATCTATATCAAAAAGAGGTGACGCTTGTTCTTCGTTCTGGTTTCTTTGTCCTGCTAACAGAAAAAACAATTTTCACATGGCTTGAGCTTAGAATAGAAATTTAAATCACAATATGTTGTATCTCGCACTAGCTATAACTAGTATTACTTTCATTTTTATTTTCTTCTCAAGAGTATACATCTAGATAGATCAACCAACAATGTGAAAATGCTTATGGATGAAAAAAATCAACTTCATATTACCAATAATAATAAAATAAAAGTTGAATTGGTTAAGAATCTTACCCAAATCAACAGTGGTCTTCCGTTTTCTTACTTTAGCATACTTCATACAAATGTAGAAAATGATACACAAAACAAACACCGCCAAGGATACTGAAATAATCAGTGCCAACTTTCTCCTTTTACTAGCACTAGCAGTGGACTCTTCACAAGAATCAAGCAAACACAATAGATTTAGCATATATATTACTTTCATAGTATGCTGATATAATATAAAAGAGAAATTCTGATCAAGAATACAGTTTTACATTGTATTGAAATTCAATTAAATAAATAAGTTGTCACCATATTATATGCTATTTCTGTCTGTTCAGTGCAAAATATGTCACATCAAACAGTTCAGATTGATTTCATGATATTTGCAGGACATGATGATCAGAAAGAGACCTCAAAGGGAGCACAAATTTCTGAAGTCTATGTTTCTCTCTCTTTCATTCTAAGACAAAAACAGAATTTAAGGTCACAAAAAATGTCATATTTAAGTGCATACCTATTTCGGAAGCAGCTAACCTTACATAAAGATCAAGTTGTAAACTATCTTCAGTTATAAACAACCTAATGTCTATCAAGTCCCCAAACCAAATCAAGCAACCATGAGGCCCTTCATTTATGGCAGAGTTTCCATATGCAGTGCAAGAACAATCCTTCAAGCACTTCACCTCACATTCTTCAAGACTCATGCTACTATTTGTCCAGAACTGCAACAACATAGGCAATTTCACACTGCTTAATTTCTGAAACCTGTCAGCTTCTGTGCAGTTCAAAGGTGTTTTCCTGATACACCCACCAGAGCGATTAAACGAATCCCATTCGTCTTGTGATCGAGGTTTGAAGCCTTTCAAACAATCACAATAAACAGGCACATCATCAATATTAC
>Ga0315915_1000217_pt1 | contig 51445 bp, 20 predicted proteins | sample MpolbnodulesMG_FD_207738 | JGI IMG/M metagenome (GOLD analysis project Ga0315915, IMG submission 207738) | Medicago polymorpha root nodule microbial communities from Los Angeles, California, United States - branched nodules | ecosystem: Host-associated > Plants > Roots > Nodule | place: USA... | reverse complement strand
TATATATATATATATATATAAAAGAACTATAAAATTATATACTTTTTCTCAAAGTGCTTTTAAATTAAATATCATTATATTTCAATATTTTAATATTAAATAAACACGAGTCTTACATATATCAAGTCATAAAATAAGAAATCTCCCGGTTGAGGATGATCTAATGTCTTTTATGTTTTCATACATAATCATTAAGGGAGCTTCTACGGTGCAGTCAGGAAATTGACTTTTTTGAAAAAGTTAATTTTAATTTTAATGTTTGATTTATTTTTAAATTGTTGACTACTGATTAATGATCAATAGTAATTCATCTAGTAATGCTTGCAACATCTTTAACATGCAAACAAATTTGATGATATTTTGTGATAGTCTTGAGTGTTACACTTAAAACAAGGTGGGATAAAATTAGATTAAGTGTGGTCTTGTTAATCTGATGAATTGATGATACTATGGGGACTGAACTTTTGATGCCACTGTACAAACAGTAGGGTGTTACTCACTACAATTTCGATATTATAGTGTTAACTTCATCAGAAAAGTCATTATCACGACTTCACCATAGAATTTTCCAATCAATTAATTTACACTTACCTAAAAATATTAAGGTGTAAATTAACAAATGTGCACATATTTATTTGGACCAAAATATCATTTATCTTTATTATTTAAAAGTAGCAATTTGAGGGTTAGTTTTGTATCATTAAATATGTTTGTTAACTTGCACCGACTTTACTAATTTATACTCCCTTTATTAAAAACGCTTCATAAAACTTAAACAACCAAAAATAAAAAACACAACACATAGGTTGGAGCACTTCCAAAAGCTCTATCCGGAGAAGCTTATGAAGGGTATGATCATCGTGACTTGTGTGTTGGCCGGTTTAAACCGATGATGGAACATTCTGATCCTTCACATTACTAAGACCTCATTGATCTGATGGTGAATGTTGATGTCATCTGGAGGTAGTACGAGGATCAGCGAGACATTATTTTGTTCATGATATTTGCTGGTACTCCGGTTGGGTCATTGTCGACAGTACAACGATGTGCCTTCACTTGCCGGAGCGGGTTCTCAGACGATACAGATATGTGCAGGCTTTCCTAGATCTCCTAGCTACTATGTTTGTGGCTCTTAAGCCAGAAGATGTAGTTGTGGCCTTCCAGGATTATCTGCTCCATGTCCTTTCACAGGCTGATCGGGGTCGACAGATAGCAGCGGATTAGTGGAGGTGTAGGAAGGGGTACATCGCTTGGTTCTACAGTGTCTATCATCCTATTATGAGTAAACATGTGCCCATTGTTGAGTACCCAGCTCCTATCCCTCCTTATGAGGAGGTTATTTTTCAAGAGCAGTATGTGAGACAAGTTCTCGACCCACTCCAGATTATTGGGAACATTACTTCCAAAATCGAGTCTGCATTGCATTATCCTGAACCACATCTATACTATCACAATGTGTTGATGAGCATAGATGAGGATTATCGCATGATCTTGGATGGGCCAGTTCCCTAGATGAGGACTAGGAAAGATGATAGGGGGCAGAGCCATAGGTCAGAGTAGTAGGATATTTTTCTAGTGTTTTTATGACTTTTGTATGTTTTTAGATTTTTTTTTGACACTTGGCGGATTTTGATGTAATATATTTACATTTGCGCATTTGCGTATTTTTACAACATTATAATTACTTTTCGGTTTCATTTTGCATGTTATAATCTTAAATGAATGAATGATTGAATGAATGAATGTATGAAACATGGATGAAAATGAATGAATGAATGAGTGTATGGAGGAATGAATGAATGAAAACGGGGAAAATAACTCAATCCTTTTGTTATGCCAAATGACACAGATAGAACGTGAGTTAACTCACGTTGGGCTATAACTTACGTGAGTTAACTCAAGGTGTATAACCTACGTGACTTAACTCACGTTCGCTATATCCAACGTGAGTTAAGTCACATTGTGTTGATTTATGGCTAAGTCAGTGCCTCATTTCTCCATTTTACATCTTAAATCTTTTAAAACTCTTTCAAATTATCCAACCCTAAATTTCATCAAGTTCAAATCACCCACCACACGAATAACAAGTAAGTTTTCATAATCAACCACCATTGATATTTTATGTTTATATGTTACAATTTTTTTATTAAATTAGAAATGTTTAAGTGGTAGGGTCTATTTAAATTTTGATTTTTTTTTGTAAGAAATTATTTAATGTTTACATGTAAATGTATTATGTTGATTAAATATTTAGAAGTTTGCATATATATGTTGTCGTTTTTAGCTTTAGGGTTTAGGTATATTTTGCACTTCAAGTGTTTGATGAAATGTTTGAATGAGTTTTTCATTAATTGTTATTAATTTCTTATGGTGTAGATCTGAAGCAATGACCAATTATCTAGTAGATTCAAATAAAAGATCTGAAGGATCAAATGGATGAAATCATCCAACGAGTCAACCACGGAGACACAAGGAGGGTGGAAGACATTTGGTATGAATATCCATTGTTCGAATCGCCGGGAGATTAACGTTCATCCAAATCATGCTCACGAATGACGACGACGACGTGAGCTCGTTCTTGATATTTGGTCAGCACAACATGTTTTCGATGATTGAGGTGGATGCTTCGTCAATTTGTTGCTTAGATCATCTGAAGATATTCTCAAGAGTTTGATTCGACCAGATTAAGGTGTTTAGGTGGTATTATTATGTAGTGTCTTTATTTTGTTGGAATTAAGTTTAATTCATGATAGTTTGATGAGAATGTTGACATTGAAGTGTGTTATACTTAGTGCAAAGGTATGCAAGTCTCTTTCAAAACTCAAAAGAATGAAGAGAACACAACATGTATCCTGCCGAATCAACTATATAGATTTTCACATCTAATTTCTTCGTATAAGATGAGTGTGACAAACGAGAATGCATTTCTATGATGTTGTTTTGAGCTTGATCATGCTCCTCTGTCAATCGAAACTTGTTAGTTGGCTAGCCAATATGATTATAAGTCCAAAAAAATATTGGAACACATACGTGTTCGTTACTACTCATCTTATATGAAGGAATTCGATGTGAGAACATGTATAGTTGATTTGGTAGAATACATGTGTTATGTTCTCTTCATTTTTTTGAGTTTTCAAAAAGACTTGCAAATTTTTACACAAAGTATAAAACACTATAATGCCAACATTTTTAGCAAACAACCACGAAGTTAATTTAAATCCAATATCATGATGATACAACATCCTTAAGGAGAATTTAATTTAATGTAACACAACATTTCGTTTATTGTCCGATTTGAACGAAGATGAAATTAAAACTAAATAAATTTTTCGTATTCTATTTTTAAATTTTGCGTATTAGGGAATGAATTGTTCTTTCTAAGCTAAGACATACTCTTCAAAAATGAACATAACATTGTACATTTAGGAGCTTAAAAAAACATATCTGTCAAAAATTGATGGTTTGTTAGTTTACCTAAAACCAACATAAGTTAATTCAGGTCAACTTCCAACTCAAGTTAACTCACGTTGGCTCAACATGAGTTAAGCCGCGTTGAAGATAGTAAACGTGAGTTAATCTACGTTGAAGTTATTTTAGACAGTTTAAGATGGAAATGAGAAAAAGTGTATAGGACAAAAGCAGAATTCGACTATATGTCGTTTTTAACTAACATATTTTTTTAGTTGGAAAATGCTAATAAGTACCCTTATTACACTTGTTAAGAAGCTTGAAGTAAAAAATTTATCTCATAAATTGTGTATTCATCCAATTTGAAACAATAAAAAACAACTTTTTCAATATAAAATTTAGCAATTGTTTCCATATTTAAATCTCTAACAAAGGTGTTAGCATGACTCTTTTAATTTTAGATGGGAAGAAGCCCATATTTTGACAAGTGCTCATGGTGTAATGTTATTCTAAAAGCACTAGTGCCCTAGCTCATGGTGTAATGTTATTTTAAGAGCACCAGTGCCCTAGATGTATATTTGTGGAAAGTGGAATTTGCTGTCATGTCACGTGTCATACACTGGGAATGGCGAGAGCAGAAAATACCATTTATGTAAAACTACTAAGGTTTCTTCTACTATCGAAACGTGTCAGTGACAGCACGCAAAACTAATCAAGTATCAAATTAATCTAACGAAGGAACAGTGAATTGTAATGCATTGTGTGGCTGGAGGGGACCACTGAGCGTGCATGAGCTGTTTCCATGCCTTTGAAAACGTTAGATCAATCAGATGATAATATAGTTGCACAAATATGTGTGCTTCTTATTAAACCTGCTGCTGTTGTTACCTTTTGCCTCTTGCTAACATATGTTTTTGGAGAATGGTTAAAGAAGTTTAACATTCTCCTCACCTCTTTTATCTGATTTTTTTTCGACTAGTTTTGTGCACACAACCAATCATATCTCGACATGTCTTTGAAATACTAGTTAAGAAAATAAAAAAATAAAAATAAAAAATAATATTTCTTACACTTTAAATATTTGATTACATAAATTTTAAGAGATTTTGAATATATGTGTTTCTTTAACTAGTGTCCGAGAGACGGTACTCAGATTTTTTTATCAGTTCAAATGAAATAATAGTCATTGGAATATTATACCTAAGAAAAGTACTCTCTGAAATATTGTCCACCCATTCCTTTATGGGGCACACATTCTATTCAATGATGACATTGAAATTGATAACATTTGATAAAATTGTGAGCGTTTTTTTTAGATTATTTCTCTCTCGAATTTTTTCTTTCACTTACACGTCATTAAAACAAGTAAAAATTTACTTTTTAAATTCATTTAATAAATAATATAGGTGATCTATATATGGACCGTATACATGGTTTTTTTAATGATTTTAAAAAGTATATTTTTGTTTGTAATAGTGGCCAGAGGGTGTATGTGTTATCAATCTCACCATTAAATTTTTACTCTCTCATTTTTATATTAAAATTTTATCTGATCTCTTCTATTCAATGGTGAAATTGATAAAACTTGAGAAAATTGAGAGATAAAATTTGGGAGAATCTATTTTTATGTTTAATGATATATGTGGTGAGACCTACATTACTCCTCGATGAATTGAAGATAATTTACCTCTAATGACAAGTAGAATTCGATTCTAAAACGTAGGAGATGGAGAACACACATTGAATGAAAGAAATGAGATAAGTTTGTTGTTCTTTGAAATGAAAATAGTAATTGATTGTAAGAATATGAAAAAAGAAGATTTTTCTTTGATATGGTAAATTACCCTCAATTCATCAAAATGTAATGTAAAAAAAACCGATATAACAAAATATAAAATAAAGTTAAATTGTTTTCATGTAATTAATTAGCCATAAGTTGTTTTCGTAAAATATCTTAGATAATTTTTGAAAATTAGCTGAAAAGAGCTTATGAACAATGTCATAGCCTATTTTCATAAGTTCTTCAAAACAGTCTCACAAGACCTATACCATTTTGTTGAAGGGAAGACTTGTACCAGTTGATAAGCTCAAATAAACCATATTCAAACAAGTCCTTAAACCCTCAACAAATAATGCTAATAACCCACTCTCTAATACAATTTTTATTTAAATGCGGACACACCAACGAGGATTCAAATATTTGTTAACCACGTTGTGAGAGTCTAACCTCTTATGTTAAACTCAATCGTTGCTGTCCTCCTGAGCTTAACTTAGTTAGTATGGACAAGACATGATATATGCAAGGTCCAAGGTTCGAATCCCGGCCACCACAACAAAAAAAAAAAAACTCAATCTTTGGTGGTTCTATACATTATTTTTACTAAACTCTTGTTAGTTCAAATTTAAACAAGTCCCAGGATTTTCAAATGGGCTTCACTAAATTTGTTGATTTCACATAAATTTGATATAACTCGTTGAATTACTCTCTCCATTTTAAAAAGAGTATTGTGTGATGATTTTAAACACAGATTAAGCAATAAAATTGTCAAAAGACATCACACTTTTACTAAACTAATCTTATTATCTATTGATGAGTTTTCCACCATTAGAAATGTAAAGTAGATATAATATTTTAAAAGTAGTATACATGGTATTAATTAGAGGGCACACTTGAAAAAAAATATAATTTACATTAAAAAATAAAAATGACTTTCATTTTAAACAATTTTTTTTACTAAAATGACACTCATTCTAAAATGAAGAGACTATAATCAATAGGAGAGACTAGAATCAATAGGAGAGATTCTGTTGAAAGAGTCAATTAACCAAATGCATACAATATTGATCCTCTATTTTTCCAACAATGCTAATTCTCAATGTTTGCTCTTAAGTTACTCCATCCCCTACAATTCATTTGAAATCCTTGTAATCTATTAATTATTTTACAAATTAAATTCTTTAAATCAAATTTATATGTACAAAAAAATTAATTTATATACATTTTTTTAAGGGATACATTATCACTATATTTTACACGTATTTAATCACTATATGAGCGGTCGTGTAAGTTAATAAATGAAAACAAAAAAAATCTAGGCCTCCGTCTTCTATTGGTTGTATTATATGTTGGTTTTAGGTTTTGATGTTGTATCCTGCTTGATTTGTATTGCGTGTTTTGTTTTTCTTTTTTTTGCATGTGTCATCGTCTCAGATTTATTCTGAACTTTCTGTATTGGTTCGAGTACTCCTTATACTCATTTTATCTATATTATTTAAGCCATTGTCATTTAGATCATAGGTTTGAGAATATTATCAAACAAATAACTTACTCTTACAATTCACCACTATTATCTATCTGAATGATAGCATACATTATAAATATAAGAAACATATCTAATATACATTGATGAGACATTTTGCCTAACCCTTATTTTTCTCTTGCATAGTCAGAGGGATTAATTAGTCCTCAACTAGTTACACCTTTGGAGAAATGCGCCTTGTTCTTGTTTCTGGAGGACCAATGAACAATTCAGTCTCCACATCTGAACTTGGACTACTTTGATCTGCATAAGGTTCAGCATCAGCTATATTTTCTCTCTGATCCTTCATTGCTTCCTGTGATGAATAGTTACCATACTGCACAGAAATTTGGACTATAATTGAAAGATTTGTATATTTCATGTTTGATATCAAAAGTTAGAGTTACAGCTAGCAAAAGTTGAAATAATAACGGAAATAGAGACGGAAAAAATGAAAAGGTTGTCTAAATCTGCGTCTCTAACTCTTAACAATGAATTTAGAGACAAATCTAGCATTTTTACATCGATAAATTTCCGTCGTCATTTGAACTTTTTTTCTAGAAGTTTCAAGATTTCTATGAATTTGGATGCTTCGAATGAGTAAATTTGAGAGGGAATTAATTCTAGATAGAAAGCAAATTTACCTTCTCTGAGAGCATGGCATTTTCAGCAACTAGGGTTTTTTCCTGAATTGTATTCAAAATAATTGTCAGAATCTTTTTGATGTAATGCTAGCTGGGAATACTGTCAATGTACATTACTTATAAACACACAGATAAAGGACGAATAGAAAAATGCTTAACATTTCACGGTTAAATATATAAACAGCTTACCTTTTCCTTTAGCTGCTCAATTTGTTCCTTGAAAACCTGAGTCTGAATAATTGAAAGTTCAGATTTAAAAATACCTGTAAAAGTAAAAATTACATAGGCTTGTTGATTTATCAGGCTAACCTTTTTTGCTCGAATTTTGCTTATACTTCTCTCTAACTGTTGTTCAATCTTTTGTAGTTCATCAATGGAACAAGACCCTAGACCCTCTCCTAAGAGTTTCCTGAGGGAATGAAATTACAAATGCAACATAGTTTGTTCATTATAAATAAGGGAAATAAAAAATTAAATGTAAAGATATTGATCAAATGAATATAAATTCTAAATCTTTAACCGTTTTGAAGTCTCAAGAAGGTCAATCTTTTTCATCATGTTTTCTGCTTCTTCCTTCAATTGCTGTAATATATAAAGAAATTTCATTCAAATTTTGAAGTCTCTTAAAGTTGAAATGGAGTGTCTAAATAAGCAAGTATACTAATTGAACTCCAAATTACAATGTCCATTATTAGAATTAACTATTAGGACATAAATTACACTGATGTTTCAACAAATATGAGAGCATGTATTTCAGGTATTGATTATTAGGGCTATTTATCTCTTTTTTTTAGGCAAATCTTACTCTGATGTATTTAAACATGCTCTCTCTTTTCTCTTTTCTTTTTACAAAAAAAAAAAGAAATGTTCCCTTTTCATTTCCCGTTCCAGTTAACAATTACAAAGTTATTATTTAATTTCCACTTTATTTTTCAAAAATTGTGTAAAAAGAGTTACTTCCAACAAAAAAAAGAGTAACTTCCACCATTGTAAAACCCAAGGGGGGAGTGGTCGCCGGTGCACAAGGCACGACAATGAGCGGCTCCCAACAGCTTCTAGAGGAACCGAATCACATCGGAATGAGAGGGATCATGAGGCCGTGTAGGTATGGGACTACATGGTTGAATGAATGCTTATAAGAATTGTTTGGTACTACCTATATCAACAAGCTGCATCTTCTTCTCGGTAGCTCATTTCATAAGAACTCCACAATTAAGCGTGTTTGACTTGGAGCAACTTTGGGATAGGTGACCTATCGGGAAGTTTCCCGGTAAGCGTGCGAGTGAGGACAAAACACGTTGAAAAGACTCGTGTTGGTTTGTGGGGTCAGTCGACAATCCTGAAAGCAGTCTGGGATGTTGCAAATGGTATCAGAGCAGACCTCTCCCAGTACGGTGTGGTTCGGGGACGAACCAAGCGGAAGCTGGTGGGCATGTAAAACCCAAGGCTGACGAGGGCGGGGAATGGTCACCGGTGCACAAGGCACGACAATGAGCGGCTCCCGACAACTTCTAGAGGAACCAAATCACATCGAAATGAGAGGGATCCTGAGGCCGTGTAGGTATGGGACTACATGGTTGAATGAAGGCTTATAAGAATTGTTTGGTACTACCTATATCAACAAGATGCATCTTCTTTTCGGTAGCTCATTCCATAAGAACTCCACATTTAAGCGTGCTTGACTTGGAGCAATTTTGGGATGGGTGACCTATCGGAAAGTTTCCCGGTAAGCGTGCGAGTGAGGACAAAATACGCTGAAAAGACTCGTGTTGATTTGTGGGGTCAGTCGACAATCCTGAAAGCAGTCTGGGATGTTACAACCATTTTCATAGAAATCTTTGAAAAAATACTCTAAAATAAATAAATTAGGGTGACAATTTAATAATTATAAATGAAAAGAAGAAATTAAAAACACAAACTATTTTATATCATTATGAGGGCAAAGCAAATCCCTTCATGTAATTGGATCCTCTACAATTGAAGTATGGTGCTGCATCCATAGAGACTATTAAATAATTTTTCTTTTCAAAATGGAAAGTTTTTACGGCTGCAACATCATACTGTACTTGTATAGACAAATCCCTCCCTAACAAATGAGCTGATTAGAGAGCTTCAACTTCCACAAGTCTTTTGCAATTTTTTTGGTGTACAATCTTTTGCATATTTATTTATTAATAGCAAATTAATATATATATGAGAATATCTATGACACCGTGAAACAAAAAACTGAAAAACCTCTACACAACTACGAAATATCAAAAAGGTAAAAAAAAAGTGTAGAAAACACCCAAACAACATATAAACCAACATCACCAAATAAGAAACCGCCCTACCCCAACACTAGGGCTAGCCTAGAAACCCGCCAACAAAGAGCACAAGACCCCGCTCAAATGCAGCAAAGCATGACCCCTACTCAAGAACCGAGGATCGATTCCACTACCCACTCATAATGGAAACAAGAGTGAGCAGAGTCCTCTCAAAAAATCAATACTAGAAGGTGAACTGGATTTTATCAACCAGTAGCTCAACATCTAATGACTTGTTAGAGAACACCAGATCATTGCGAGCAGGCAAGATGGACCACACCATCAAATATAAGATCAAAAGAAAACCACACCTTAACTTCTCACGCCCAGATAACCAAAGACAACGCTCAAAAGACACACCAAATCCCTCTCGTAGAACCAACTCCCAACCTAACAACCTAATAATCATATATACCAAACCCCAGAAGTGACCCCACAGGTAACAAATAGGTGACTAACCGAAAAAGAGCATAAGGAAGCAACCTGATTGGTCAAAACCCGATGTCGAAGCAAATCCTATCAGGAATATGTTGCCATAAGAAAGCTCAAACTTTGGCAGGAGCCCGACATTCCAAAGTAGAGAAAGAATATCAAAAAGGTCCCCAACAATTTTGAATCTTTTTATTATTGCTAATGTTAAAAATATATAGTATAGGAACTAGTAGTGGATTATTTAGTAATGTGGGACAAGAGGAGACACATTAATAATTAACTTATCATTTCATCTCAAAGGTGTAAATACAATTGCATATGTTTCTAGAAGTAGAATCGACGTGTTGGTTAGCTCAATTGGTTTAAGCTCAAGGTTAAGAAGTTAAAGGTCCTGTGTTCGAATCGGAACAAATGAGTAAATAGTAACCTATCAATTAACTAATAACATTTACCATTAAAAAACCCTAAAGTAGAATACAATTTCATTTCAACATTATGTGTCTATTTATAGGTGCTAGAAGATGTTCCTAGAAGTAGAATAATGTAGACTTTTGTTTGTGTTTTCTACGTTACATTATTATAGATATTTCGAGATTATAACCTAATTAACCTGGAAAATAATAGAACAATCTAAAATATGACAGTAATAAAAAACATTCCAAGCATGCGACTAGAAATTGCATTTATCTAAGAGAACACATACTTTTTAGCATCTAAAAAATCAAACATTTAAAAAAGTACTATTTAATTACTGGATGATGAATAGGAAAACAGCGATTTTTGTTTTTTTTTAGAGGATGAAGACAGCAACAATAAGAGGTATATGTAATAAACCTGAGTATTTTCAACTGATTCAGATGTCGTTGGAGTATTATTAATCCGGGTTTGACTGCGGTATCGTTCAATTGTTTCTGGAATGCTGTAACATTAGAGACAATGTTACTGACTAATTCAGGTTCCAAATATTAAGTAAATAAATAGCATGTTCAAGTATATTTGACAGCAAAGTGATAAATCAAAAGGGGAAACTAGTGAAACATATATTTTTGTAGCAAAAATGAAATATCAATAGGGTAAGTAAAATGAAGAGAAAATAGATAAGACAGATATTTTTCTGTAATTTAGAAAGGAATTATTAATGCCCTAATTTTATTTCATTTTTCGGGAGATTATATTATAGAGTAAGGTATTCAGTTTCATTCTCTCGAGTCATTGGAGAAATAAGCAATCCCAATTTGCATCTAAAGGATACTATCTATTATAATTAGGGTTTTTCTATCTGTATTATTATACAATCAGTTATTAAATTAGTAATTCTGTCAAGAATTGTGAATCTGGTAGGAAAGTGGATGTAAAATTATTGTTAGAAGATTAGGAGTCTTTGGTGTAAATTTCTGGAAGAAAAATAAGGTGATGATATTTGTTACAGTCCAGTTTTTTTTACTTGGGAATTTTAAATTCCTTTTTTTTTTATTTTGAAAGAATTTTAAATTCCTTTTTGTTTAGTGGAAAGAAATGTGCCTTATCTATTGGGAGGTGTAAGGGCTTGGAGGTTTATTGGATATTGGAAATGTTCCCTTAGTGTCATTTTGGAAGGGTGTTTAAATTGGCTACTCTTCATTGAAAGATTTCTTTCCTCAACTGCATATGAATATTTGTGAAAATAAAGACTGTTTTGATTGCAGAAGCAAGAAAAAGGTTGGATGACATTTAGGTTTGCCTGTTTGTTTGGAGGAGGAAGCTTTTGGTGTAGAAAGAAAATAGTTTGGTTGAACTAAATAATTTATGCAATTTTTGTCTTGATCACTATGAGGATATATAGCTTTGTTTTAAAAAGGTAAAAAATTATTTAAAACTGGACTTGAAGGAAATGGTTATTAACGTGGTGTCCAAGAGTTTAGCTTTTAGGTCACAACTTTTTCATGGGAAGCTCTTATTATAAAACTTTCTTACATGTGTGACTGATATTCAAGTGTGTTTTCTATGCTCCGTATGATGATTTCGTGCCTCTTTTTGGAGTTTGAATGTGAGTTATCAATTTTACCTCTACTATGAATGAGTTAAATGAATGTTATATATGAGATGTGAATTTGAAATTCAATGTCATAAGGTTTTGGGTGGAGGTGTGATTTCAAGTCCTCTTGATGTTGAGTATTCTTACCTCCTCATCTCCAAACTATTCTTTGGTGTTTAACGTCTCTCTAGACTCACTAAGACATGTCACAAACTAATAATTAACCGTATAGTTCTAACAAAGAAAAGAGAGGGAATTCTAGCTTTCTCTTTTCGCAAGCTCTTCTTAAATCTCTTGCGAGTTGTTTTATGTGTGGTGCAGATTTAGGTATCTTGCTATTCGAATCCGAGAAAGCTATTCGGAAATCCATTCAGGAAGCAAGAGAAGCAACGTCTGTTTCACTTCCAAATCTAAGTGATTTCTCATCCGATGAAGAGATGGGATTACGAGAGACTTTACAACATTGATGAAGTTGCCCAAGGGTTCTAAATGGTGAACCCAGTTCTCATTGACATTAAAAATGCAGTTCTCGTTGCTCTAAGGGAGAACCAATTCTTAGGCAAGGAATTTGAAGACTGTAATGCTCATCTAACACATTTCTTAGAAGCATGCAACACCATCAATCCATCTGGAGTTTCAGAGTCCGATAAAAGACTCTACTTATTTGTCTATTATCTAAGTGGACGAGCAAATGATTGGTTCAACGCATTTCCAAGTGGCACCCTAACTACTTGGGATGACTTGAAGAAAGCACTCCTCCACTGCTTTTTCCCAACATCAAAGTGCATAGAGAACAGAAAGGAAATTTCTAGTTTTCAATAAGAAGACGAAGAAAATTTGTATGATGCACGTGAAAGATACAAGCTACTACTCAAGCTTTGTTTGGGGCACAAGTTTTCCGAAATGGAGATTGCCTTGATTTTCACAGATTGTCTAAAGTCAACAACCCACATGCTCTTAGATGCATCAACCGGAGGTAGTATAAAGAATAAAACAGCCGCAGAAATCCAAGTGCTTGTCGATAACATGTCCTTGAACGAGTATCGCCCCCAAAGAGAGAATGGGGTTGTTGTTAAGAAGCAGGGAGTTCGATGTTTGGAAACACATGGCGCGTTACTAGCAAGCAACAAACTTCTTAGCAGTAAGATTGAAGCACTTGGTAAGAAGTTGGAAGCCCAAGAGGTGGCCAATTTATCAACAAACAGTGTATTTTGTGACTTTTGTGAGCAAATTCATGAAAGTGGTCCGTGTCTTCCAACGAGTTTGGAGTTATCCGAGGAGCAAGTGAAATACATGGGTGTTCATAGTCTTGTTTGTGACCTTGATCATGTCATTCCAAAAAATATTGTGATCGCATTAAACATTATTTAATGTGGAACACCACAAAATTAATAGAGATTTTTCCATTTTTTTTAAACCCTGCATCATATATGTTCTAGGAAAAGAAAAAAGTGCTAGAGTACGAACTAAACTAAAAATATCCTTAAAAAAAGAAAAACTAAACCCAAGGTATAAACATTTACAGTATTGATAAAATATTCACAAGATATTGTAGGAGGAATCAAGTCTTCGTTATGTGGTGCAGTAAACAACTAAATTAATATTTCATGTATATAAGGATAGTACCTCTCTTAATTAACTGTGTATGATCTCTCACTTCATCTTAATATACTGTATGTCAGTACTTGTTTCATATGATACGCCAACTACATGTGATGTGCTGCTTCTTTCTGTTCTAGTTCAACTTAATGTAACTTAATGTTATGGTGGAGGTACCAGGATACCATTTAATTTCATGTAGTTAAAATTATCTCTATTTGATGGTTGTTTTGATTTTATTTATATATGTGTTTGATGCATTTAAGTTTTGATTTTCGTAATGGATTGTGTTAAAAATAGTAGTTTTATGTACTTTTTTTTAGGGTTTGTTTGGATGGAGGGTTTATGAACAGAGGGTTTACTTTTCATTTTGAAATTACATTACATTTTGTAAAAAAAAACATGATAAACGATTACAAAATAATTCAATCACACTTAATTTATTTTAAAAAAATATGTTATATAATCCGAAATCTTAAAAAGAAAAGTAAACCCTTCTCTCCATTCTCTTTTTCTCCTAAACTCTCAATCCAAACACAGTTTTGTTGAGTTTATGTGTTAGGACTTTGATTGTCTTGCCTTAAGAAATTTACTGTGATTTCAATATTATGGGTTCGAGAGCTGAGAGACAACAAATAAGATTTAAGAAATCTAGAGTTAGAATCCTCAAAACTAAAATGAACAGTAGTCACGAGAAGAGGAGTGTTAGGAGTACGGTCTATTTTAACGTTGATTGTAACACTCACTTTTTTATTGAGTGAAATTAATATATATGTTCATTGTTTCAGAAAATAGAAAATTATTGCTCACTACTGGAAGTCTTTATTTTCATTCTCAATTCTGAAAAATAAAACTAACATAAATTAAAAAATAAAAAATAAAAAAGATAGAAAAAATTTCCATAGAGTAAACAAACTCTAAAGAAACCTTTGATGAATAAATTATTACCATGTGCAATATAATCACACAATTTGTGAACAAAGAAATTAATTAATTAATGAGAAACAAGTACACACCTTGAGCTTGCAAATTCATAAAGCCTCCCTCTTGGTGAGAAAACAATAAGAGCAACCTCAGCATCACATAAAACTGATAATTCAAAGGCCTTCTTCAACAAACCATTTCTTCTCTTTGAGAATGTTACTTGCCTACTTGTTGCGTTCTCTATACGCTTCATTTTTGTCTTTCCTCTCACCATTTTTTTTTTCTTTTCTTTGCTGAAATCACAACAAAAAAAAGTATGAAAATAACAAAATAATTATTAAAAGAAAAATTGAAGACAAAGTTCAATATATAACAAGAGAGTCTTGATCACCAAGAAGGAAAAATACAAAATTAAAACTTGCAAGGAAAAAGGGATGAAAATATTAGCCTTTTAATTAAGATCTAGAAAGCTATGGGAAATGGAAAAAATATTGCAAGAGATTAGAAATACTTACCACCCAATAAAACCAAAAGAACAAAAATTCTTACAAGGGTGTTTGAAATATGAAGGATGAAAGAAACAAAGAAATGGGAAGTTAATGAAAAAAATTCTTAAAAGTATTTGATGACTAAATTAAGTGGTGTAAAATAGCTTCCTATAAAGATTTAAGGGTTTTTCTGATTAATTCATATAGGTTGAACTTACCAGCAAGAAAAGCAACTTCAAAAGGAAACAGATTTGCACCAAATTGGCAAAATCAAAGAAATTATATGTATAAAGGGTTGTGCCTAGAATAGGAAAATAAGGAAGGGAAGGGTAAAAAATGAATAAGAGTTAAGGAATCAAAAGAAAGGAGAAACTAAGCAGTCCCCAAAAGTAGTGATACATAATTGAGGTAAGTTCAAGGAAAAGGATTGGATTTGGATTTGACTATCTTTTTTAGCTAAGATAGAAAGCAATGACACAAACCTACCTTTCCTTATTAATCAACCTGATCCCATCTTTGCTTCTACAAGCTACCCCACCATATTAAGAACCAAATGATTTTTTCGTATTACTTTATAATTTGCTTGTTTTGGTAAAATCATACTCTACTTGCCCAAAAAGAGAAATTTCTAGATTAAAGTCAATAGTAATTTGAAAATGATACTGCCAAAATTTCTATGAAAGGAAAAGGAAAAAATATATTGTATGAAAGAAAGGACAGATATGGGTTTTCTTTTGGACGCAAGGACAGATATTGGTTGTAGTGATCAATGAATTAATGAATTCTTTGGTAAAATATATATATCATGAATTGCCAACTCATCTCCCAAGGCTAGTTACAATTGCTTGATGGTGAATTGTCATTTGTACTTTTGCCAAAGACATATAGAAATAAGAATCTGGTATGCATTTGATTTGTTATTTAAACTTGTATAACTATTATAGTTACATTGGTTCACTACAATTCAACTTAGGTTATCTAAAGAATAAATCATCATATTTTTGGTTAATTGCAAGTGTTTGACAATTTAACGGTCCAAGACACACTCTCACCTTTAACGAATTGGTTGTTAGAGATTTTTTTGACCAACGATCGACAATTGAAGGGATCAATCCCAAATTGTCATACATATTTTAAAGTCAATACAAAATATAAACTGAGTTCAAATTTCCTGATAAAAATGTATAATATGTTTGTTCTTTCGTCCAACCCTAATTTCTCTCGTCTTAAGGCTTCTTTTACTATGATTTACTGATGCTTGACATTCAAGGTTCTCACTTAACGTGTGTGGCTGGGTCCAATCTACCGCTAGGTCATACATATGTGTAATTGGGTGAAAAGACCTTGGTATAGATAGTCGATTAGGTTTTGTGGAAAAAAATTATTCATCAAATCGCATTTATAATATGATTAGCAAAAAAATCCTAATTATTTTCATAGAATGGACTACATGTTTTATTATTTGTAAAAGGTTAAAAATACTATATGCACATAATTATGATAGTAAAATATAATTCATACATATGCAAACAAAGATTGATTCAACCGGAAATACATGAGTTTGAATACTGTTCTTGCCTCCTAAATGAATTTCTAACTGTTCGTTTGGAATGACATTGTATTTCTCTAAATTGCGGCAAGAAATCATGTTGCCGTGAAAGCTAGGAAAGCAAGCTTCTCCATTTCCACGAAAGTTGCTTTTTAAAACGTGAGTTTGGCTTTCCCACCGCCAAACCAAACAGGTCATAAGAATCATGCCCTCTTTCTCTAAAGAGTGGGAGGGTTAAAACTAAAAATACCAAGATTTATTTTTAAATAATCTTTCAGTAGTAAATATTTTTATTTTGTTGGAAAGAAAGTGTGTACATAGCTATCATTCTCTATAAACTCCCAATATTTTCTCTCCACAATTGGATGTCTATTTAGTTTGATGTTAAATAAGCAAGTACACGTCAATGTATATGCTCAAACTAACATATATTGGGTTATAATCCCACTCATAAGGAGAGAGCTTAGCGAAACACATATTTACAATTTATAAGTACTAATTTTTTCTCCATACTAGAAGTATCTAATCGATGTGAAGTATGTTATTTGAACAACTATTTTTGTCACAAATTATGGAACAAACAAAGATAAACAAAGAAATGTAGCTATTGGGTTTTTAATTCTTATTGAATTTTAAAAGTTATCACAAAATAGTTTTACAAATATCATTTCTCATTTGATGTTATTAAGTCTTGGTTTTTTTTTATTCAACGAGTCTTATTAAGTTAAGACTCCTCCATTTGGAAGGTTTAATCAAACAATTAAGAACCTTTAAATACATGAAGAAACAAAAATTGAAAAAATGAAAGATTTTAAGATAGTGGTACCACCGGTGCATGAAATGTGCGGCAAAAACAAAGGAAATGGTACAATGTTAGAAACAAGTCACTGTCTTCCGTACAACAACGTAAGTGAAGTAACCAATCAGAAATCGTAAACGAAGCACCTTGTCTTTAAGTGTTATCATGACTTTTATGTCTCATCGAGATTCCTTTTGTACTATTTGATCAGCAATCCTTTAATATTTTCGAGCATATAATATTTAGCTTAATGAATCCTTTAGTAAAAAATTTATTTTGGAAATATAAGTTTTTATTTTTCTCTTGACAATAATTACATAATTTTTTATGTCAAAGACACTTGTTAGTATTCTCCTATTTTTTAAATTCTAGTTTATATCTATTACTGTATTTTTTTTGAAGAAGCTAACTAATTCACTAAAATTTGATATACTACTATATTAAAATTTATGTGTAACAAATCTATTAATGGTCTCGCGAGGATAGATCAGTTGGCAGAGACAATACATTGTTATATGTAGAGACTCTGGTTCAAACCTCGGACAACCTACTTACTCACAAAATGAATTATAGCCACTAAGTTATTTAACCAAAAAAATTATTAATGTGTTTTTGGTTAGTTTCTAAATGACCCTAATTTTTAACGGGTTACATGATCGTTTGCGATACATGATCCTTAAAAATCGATAACAAACATAAAAAAAATGATTTTTTTTCCAAAAAAGTAAAACAGTTGGATATTATCAACAAAAATATTCAACATCTACTTCTTCTACTATCTACTATACTATATTAAGATCAATGTCAACAAATTTACTAATGTGCCCCGATCAATTTCTTAATGACTCTAATTTAACATATTACATGGTTATTTATGATATATAGTCCTTCAAAATCGATAACAAATATAGAAAAAAAAAGAAATTTGTTTTTTTGTTTACAAAAAATTGAGTAATTGGATATTATTAACTACTTAGACATACGCGTCAAGCTCACACGCTAAACATGCATTAAATGGGAGGAAATCCATAAATTTATTTTACAAAGTCACTCCATCTCATAATTCTTTTAGTTTTCTTGATTGCAAACTCGCGATTAGCCTCGTTTTTTTCCATGAATTGCATAATTTTTTCTTTTCCAAAAATTCCAAAACTTTTGTTTTAGTTTGCAGAATTATTCCAACCATTAACAACATAGGGCTGGCTTACTTTCGAAGTTCAATAGCACGAGAACTATTGGGGCATGCTCCGGGAGATACTTAGAAAAAGTCACCATTTCAATTATGTATAGTATGGCTGGTGAGAATTTGAGCCAAATAATTTTCCACTTACTACATTTATTTCATATGTGTGTTCCAGGAGGATTGTTATTTTTTATGAAAATTCCAATTGTTCCCTATGGACTATATATGTGTGTTCTATGAGGATTATATTATCACACACACGAGACACTTGTTTTGGTACCGTAAACCTTTTTCAAGCCACCCTGATTTATTATTGTTATATCCTTTGTGAAGCCACTTTGAGCTCCATGCATTATTTCTTTCTTTGTTACTTATGTGACATTGAATCATGTCACAAGTTTTTGAACCATATAATATAATATATGTTTGATTTCTTTGGAGTTGGTTTTCGATTGCTCGTTGAAATTAACAACATCTTATATTTCGGGTGGGGTACTAGTAGAACTTGGTTATGAAAAGAAAAAAAAAATGAAAATGTAGATAAAACATAAAAAAAAAGGTCTACACAAAAAATATAAAAACAAGAACCAAAAAAATGTTTGGTCTATTAAAAAAAATAGAATAAGTAGTTCTACTAGTGTCCATTTTTCTTGTTTGGCATAAAAGCTAGTACCTCATCATATTGGTTGTGACGTTGTGACTTAAAGCTACAGGTTGGATTGAAGTATTTCAATTAGGGAATCCATAGAAACTAAATCCAAATTGTCTATTAACTTACTTTCTCAAATATCTCTCACCTTAACCTAAGTCACATTATAACCTTGAAGAGCATTATGAACGGAACATATATTCAAGTTAAATCAGACACTTGAATCATTCACTAAATATTAAAAAAATATTTATTAATTGAATCCAATGAATAATGAGAGGTTCATCATGGAACCCAAATTAAAAGAGGTTTAATTACACATGGTAACTGATATTATTACATAATAATAGAAAAAAATACCCTAAATGGAACAAGAGGAGGAGGAAACCCTCTGCCTTGAAGCTCTGATGCTTGACCCTTGCCTTGTACAACAAGCTTTCTGAATGAATTGAAATGTGTGCATTGGTCTCTATTTATATGGCATCATTACTTAGTGATTAATAGATGAGAACTTTTCTTTTTTCCTCCGCTCTGGCTTGGAAAACCGGTTAAAACGGCATTTTTATCGTACTCATGCCCACGGGCACACAAACTGGGGCGCATGAGAAAGAATCCAACGTTGTCCCATGTTCAACGACACATGGCTCATGTGCTACGGCGCACGAGGCAGTAATTGGATGCGAATTTTGCTGTTTTTCGTCCTTTTTCGAGCGTTCTTTCGTCTTGAAATGCCTTGGAAATTGGGATGAACTTTCCCCAATTTGTGTTGTCTTCAAAAACAATTTAAGAACCATTGATCTTCATTCTTCATATCCTTGATCCTTCATGTGATGTCTTGTTTTGCCGATTTATATGATTTCTCACTAAAAACACTCAAAACACCTATATAGTTGCATGATTTAGCATAAAAGTGAATTACAATGACTTGAATGAAAACAATACAAAATGTTCCTCAAACCATGAACAAATCCACTAAATGACCTCATATTTGTCTTCAAATGCAAATAAAATCACTAAAAACATCGCCTAAAGTATCATGTAATGTTTTATCATCACAACCCCAAACTTAAGTTGTTGATTGTCCTCATACAACAAATAGCAAGAAGTTTGAATTTACATGAATTTAAGAATTTAAACATGCCTTTCTGGAGATGGTGTACATATTTTTACTCTTTCCATTTCCAGACTTGATTAACTTACCACTTCCATACAAGCGGGACAGGCTTAGAGTAGATACTCTTACTTTCAACCATTTACAATTCCAAGATATACATACGTATCTCCTAAAGCCAGTGGGACTGGTCAAAACATTTGTCACATTTCAGTCGTCATGTGGTTGTACCTTGCTATGAGATTGAAGGAATTCTAAACAGACATTCGAGGTCCACACTTCCACACACACATATAGAGTTTTCAAGGTTATAGTGTAACTTAGGTTAAGGGGGAATATATTCGGAAAAATAGGATAACAAACAACTTTGGAGTTGTTTTTGTTTTACAAAGAACAACTTTAGAGTTAATTCATAAGGATTCCCTAATTAAAATGCTTCTTCCTACCTGTAGCTTTAAGTCACAAAGTCACAACCAATATAATGACCAGAGGTGGCCTTGAGAGTGGGCGGAAAGGATGGCAATACATGACACCATTTTTTAAGGGGAACCACAATTATAATATTTACCAAACAACTGACATTTCACCAAGGGTCATTCGCTACAATTATTTGATGATTTCATAGATAACCTCAACATTCGCCAACCTCCCGTTTCGACTACGTGGGGGTATTAGAATATAAAATATTCATTGTATAAATTATTATTAGTATATATATTGTATATTAGTTAGAAATAATTGAGGTCCAAGTTAGATATATTTGGTTCCCGAGTATATTGTATATTAGTTAGAGATAACTGAGGCCTAAGTTAGTCATATTTGGTGCCCAATACAACATCATTGTATAAATACACATTACAACATAATGAAATAGTTAGGAAAAAAATTCTATCAAAAGAATCTAGAAGTACCAATGTACTTCTACAATTTCAAAGATCATGGAGTGTATTCAAATCAGATTGACACCACCACCTATCTGATATTCAGTTACGATAACAAACTACACTTATCTACTAACAATCTTAGTGATAGTTGCGATGAGAATAACAACGACATGGAGCATATCTGAGTCTAATCACTCTATAAATAGAGGGTTTATAACCCCCTATGTATGAACATTGTTTATCCACTCTCATATTCGCAATCTACATACATCTTTCTTTATTTTGGCATTAGAGTGTCTTTGCAGGTAGGTACACCTTCATCGGAAGAAGGAATGTACGACTAGAGACATGGAGATGACATCCACAGATGTAAAAACTACATCACCAACTCCAGTAATATATTTCACGTGTTTATACAAAAATAACAAACAACTAGATTCGTTAACTCCTCTAAAAAACTAGATTCTTTAACTATGTGATAATGAATTCAATATCTGATTAATATGTATATAAAATGACTTGAGAGATTAGTTTGTGTCTTTAGGCTTCAAATACTTCGCCGAACAAAAATTTAAAATTTAATTAGATCCATAAATTTTTTTGACCTAATTAGACCCATATTTTTTGTTTGACCTATACTATACTATGATGAGTGCTCATTGCTTTATGGTGTAAGGTTATTTGCCCTAGATATATTTTGTGGAAAGTGCAATTGGCTGTCATGTCACGTGTCAAACAATGCCATTTATGTAAAAGTACTAAGGTTCCTCTACTATCGAAACGTGTTGTGGTCTGACAGCACTGCATACAGTGTAAACAAATCAAATAATGAAATTAATCCAATGAAGGAACAGTAAATTGTAATGCCTTGTCTGGAGGGGACCACTGAGCGTGCTGAGTTGTTTCAATGCCTTTGAAAATGTTACATAAATCGGATGACATAGTTGACGAATAAGAATAAAGATCGATAAACACCTTTAATTATAAATTCTTTTGTATCACTTGTAAAATTTTAGTTAACTAAATCTATATTTTTTGTGTGATCATATTTTTTTAGTTCCGTTACCACTATTTAGAAGCTAAAAAATGTGGTTACGCAATAAAATACGTGACCACTATTTTTTCACTTAATTGATCAAATAAATTATGAAAAACTAGTGGTCACGCAACAAAAAAATATGGTCACACATATCATATATTTGATTAATTGAAATTTTTTCAGAATGGTTCAAAAAGATGTACACATTAAGGATGTCTACTTATCATTACACCACGAATAAATATTGTATTTGTAGAGAAATGATATTTGTACAACCGTTTTGTAACAACTTTTTGACAACTTTATCTCTTATACTCACATTATTCTCTCTCTTCATTTTTCTCTCTCCATTGTTTTTGATCACTGAAAAGATAGAAAAAAGAAGTTGTCATAAAAGTTGTATCAAATGGTTGTTAAAATACCACGGTGGGAATTTGTATGCGTGCTGCACAATAAACATGGTGTTGTGCATCTAATTTCGTGCACACACACGTTATTTTTTATTTTCCGGTTTGGGTGAAGAAAAGTCTTTGGAATATTGTACCAAAAAAAAAGTATTTGGAATATTCTTCCCCTCATTATTTTATGATGACTTATGGAGGAGGGCACACATGTTTTGTATTTTTACTCGTTTATAATCTGTATATCATGGATCCTTCAAAGTTGAATTTAAAAGAGGGGGTAAATTAACTACCTAATTAAACTCATATGGTTAATGCGTTTTTGAATTGAGTTTGATTTTTGGTTGAAATTTTTTTATTAGATTTTTTTATTTTTTATGAAATTTTAGATTATAACTCTTTCACCTTTGAATCGAAGTGTTAATACTCAAAAGAGAGTAGATTTATAAAAACGTAAATGGTTATTTTCATCTATGTAAGATGTCATCATCTCTAGATGTATTTTTTGTTTTGAAGAAAATTTATTGAAATTACAAAAACTTCCTTATTTCTTTTATTAGGAATTTTATGCACTTAATGCAAAACACATTTATGGACATTTTGCAATATTAATGCATTTAGTGACAAAGTATAACATATTTAAGGAAATGACCAAAATAATTGTTTACTCTAAAACAATGTAATAGTCAGTTTGGTAGCACACTAGAATTAAAAAACGCATGGCAGCAAATCACGGTAACGCTAAAGCTTCAAAAACCAGTCTTACAATTTTGAAGATCGAGTGCATTGAAAAGTGATATTTTAACGTGATGTGGTTTCAAAATCATATCCAAACACACACTAAGAAATTATGCAAATTGAGTGAAGGATGAAGCTACAACTTGTGCCACTCAAGGCTCTCCCACTTCAACCTCCCTCACACTTTCTTTTTGTTGAGTGTCTTGACATAAAAACCCTAGACCCAATTCAAGGGAAAATGCCAGTGATGACACTTTTGAGAATCAACATTCAAAATGAAAATTAGTAATATGTGTCAATCGATCAATCATCTACTTATGAAATGCAAGCAAGAAAGAAAAAAAAGAAACACAAATTTAACCCTCATAAGATGAAAATAAATGTATAGAACTATTGTTTATATATATATATATATATATATATATATATATATATATAATCAATCATCTACTTATGAAAGTGTTGTATCCATCTCTCTTTCTCCCAAAATCCCTTGAATTGATGACCATTCATACTTATTGTTGTTTTTATTGATTTATCAAGAATTTTTTATTTTTTTTTACAATTTGCAGCAATTTATTTGGTTCATAGCTGTTTAAATTGTTTACTTTTGAATTGATCACACTCTGAGAGGGTGAGAAGAACTAATTTTGCACGTAAAATCATTCATAGATGATCACTAGTAGATTTATAGATAACCAATCTAGACCATCAATTAATAAATGAACATAACTAGTCTTTGCACTATGAAGCATTGAAACCAAATACAACACTGACACGACAATGATAATAATTTGAGAAATTCAATGATTGAATGTAACTATGTGTATCAATGTTTGGATACCGGACATACCTTGAATCCGAAGTATCGGTGCTGCATAATTTTTACGAGCCTGCTTGTATTCTTTCATTTCTTGTTAGATTAGTAAGATAAAATGGCGACAATATTCCTCCGATATTACCCGTAAAAAACACAGTTTGTCATAATCTATTGTTGATTTTGTTAGTAGTAGTACATCATTTCTTTCTACCAACGTGTTGAGAATTGTACTTTCACCGGGTCCCACCATTTGGTATATTGTACACAATCTTACCCTGTTTTTTACACAAGAGGCTTGTTTCCAGGACTTGAACCCGTGACCTTCCAGTCACATGACAACAACTTTACCGGTTGCGCCAAGGTTACCCCTCTAAGATACAATATCCCCCAAACTTTCAGACACAACAATGAATGAGGGATGCTCATTAATTTAGTCCAGCCAAGGAAGCACGAACGGCCACAAAGGAAGGCCAATACTAGGAAGTAATAAGTGAAACCAGGGAAGAATAAAACAGACCTCACAGAGGCTGATACCTATGATGTACTTGTTTTGCTAATCAATGTAACAGAGGAAAATCTTACACCTTACCTCTAAACGTTGAACTTATAATGAAATCAAAATAATTAGTAGCAAATCCATCATGCGTACATGTTTTAGTGTTAATAGAGATACGCCAAACAAAATAACAAAGAATGCAAGCCGGCAACCCTAAAGTAGGAACGAAGGAGGCACACTCAAGAGGGCTGGACCCCTGTTTATCTTTTATGAAACTTAAAAGTTTAAGATTGAGTACTTTTGGGTGAGATTCTTGGGTTGGAAAACATATTCAAAGCACCTTGGGTCTATCATCAAAGTAATTTGTTTATTAGAAATAAGACATTGAGGGTTACAGTTAAAAATTGATGGCAAAATTATATCTTTTTAAGCTTAAAAATTGAAGGATTGAAACCGTTCAAAACAATATTAAAGGACAAGAATTACACACAATATAAACTAAAAGTGCCAAGAATATAATTAAACTTTAATATCATCAAAAAGCTTTTCAAGACTGCAAATCATTCTTCATTAGATTCAAACACATCTTTTAAAATACACTGATAATGTTAGTTACAAACACATTGATCAAACCTTGGACCACCCTCAACCAAAACTCAATAGTTTAACGAAAATCTATTGTGTAAATCTGACCCTTTTAAAACAAGGCAGAAAACACAGATCTTCAACAAATCATAATGTTTTATATGAAAGTTAATAAAGGAAAAAAATAAATAAGGCCTCTCCATCCTATACTATGTGCATGTAATCCCAGGGGATCCTACCCTTTTCCTTTCTTTGATCTTTCTAAAAGAACAACATCCTGAAAAGCCATAGGTTTTAGTCACAGGTAAAATACAACCATCACAGTATCTCTACCACTCCATTACCACATGATTCCTTGTGCCGCGGTTGAGGCGTAAAAAGGGCTGTGAGAAGAGGATTTCTTCTCAAGCATGAAAGAAATTCATCCTTGTAAATTCTCCCATCATTATCATCATCAAATAACGTAAAAAGATCATGGACCTATACAAGTATTTTAACGAGTCAAACTACAAGAGCAAAAGAATGTTAATGGCAGAAACACTAGAGGAAGAAAAATATTTTGATAGATTAGAAAGGGTTACCTCGTCCTCATTCCAGCTGGGGATAGCAGATTGAATGTAATCTCGTAACTAAATTCAAAAAAACAAATGGAAGAACATGTCAAGAGTTAATTAAAATTTCAACACAAGTAGTAAGAGCAAATAGGAGTATGATAGATAATGAATACTTCGTCTTCCACAATGTAGCCCTTTACAGAACCGCCACACTCAGCAAAGGCTGCTTCACAAGTTTGATTGAACCCTGGATGCTTCATGACATGTGCAGATCCATACAAGAACTGCAAGCAACATACAAGTGTGCATTAGATGAGTGATGATTAATACGATATTTAAAACCTAAATAATAATATGCAGTTAGTAGCTTTTTGTCTGAAAACTATACAGATGTTATATGTAGTATGGATACTTCTAGATAGCACAAAAAGTAGAAACAGGGTAAATTATTGGAAATTGTTACCTGTCTGAATGTAATTTTCCCATACTTCTCCACATCAATGAATGAAAATATCTGAAATAAGATACAATTACATGATGATCAAAAGACAAAGAACGTGGAGGGAAAAAAAGGATAGAAAAACCGAGTACAAAAACTGATCGCAACTTATCATAAACAGTACTCCGTATCATGGACATAATGTTATTGAATTTAGAATAAAACTTAAGGCATTATCGTTCTTGATCGATTTAAAATTTAATCCCATAATATTTAAGATATGTTGAGCTATTTAGTAACTAACCTTTTCAGAAAGTGGACAAGCCTTCAGTCTTAAACCTCTCAAAAAGCCACGATATTGAACACGACCACTGTAAGCAGGACATAGAATTTTATCAATTTCCACAAGACAAAATTGAACTATTACCAAAAATTGTAGCAGTCATCCGTGAAAAATAAAACATTCATGTTTGTGATAAAATTGCAATCAGATTCATACGAGGTCACTGACGAGAGCATAAATGAACAAAACATCGAAGGGAAAAATTATTATTAGCATACTATACAAGGAGGCTACGGTTGCTAATAAAATAGATAAATAATAAGATATACCTTGGACAAAAGCATGAGTTCAAAAGCCATCATAATAAAGAAAAAAGCCATTATAACTGGATTGACATTTGACTAATAGAACCAACCATGTATCCATTTTAACTCAAAACTAGCTGATCTCAATATCGGTGAGAAAGAGCTTGTCTGGCTGGATCAGCAAATTTTTTATTATTTACATTTTTTTATTTAACAATATCTTCTAACCAAATAAAGGTGCAATGACAAGCTAAAAAGACACATACACATGATTCTTTTAATCTTCCAAGAGATATAAATATAGTTGTCTAAACTTAAATGTGTTAATTTTTTTCTAAATATAATATGTAATAGTGAAAAAACATATCTGATTATCAGTGGTTCAACCTTCATTCGGTCACGAGCGAAGCATTGAACCTTAAACCAGTGCCTCCACACCAGTTCAATGACTGGTCAAAGGCATTGATTATCACTTTTCATCCCAATATTTATGATCTCAATAATTTATAGGTTTTTCGTTGCGAGAAAGAATTGCCAGCCCTCTAGTTCAGGCATTCAATTTAAGTAAAGATGCATGGTTGTCAATTTTTAAAAAATTTAGAGCTCATATTCATGTTACCCTTGCATTTTACCCTTGCCCTAGAGAAACTAGAAAATATCTTTATAAAATAAATAAATATTGGAACATGGTAAAATGCAAAAATATGATGGTAACAGATTTGGTGAACATTATTGCAACCCTTACACTTCACTTCCTGTGAAAAGTTTCAACTATCACTCCCAATAAACAAGGTAGTTCCATTATAACTAACTTAATCACCTCAAGTTAGGAGTCAACATTGGTTGTCATCAATACAATCTGTTTCTTTTTAAATAATAGTACCTTCGAAAAAATTGTTTTAGAAATCATTTAACGATCAATTGAGCATCACTAGATATAAATATCAATTATAATTTTATTTCCCCATGCAACTGAGCAAACATTTCACAAGTTAATTACAACTTACAAGAATGTGACAGTAGTACCTGGGATCGGGATTCATAGCCAAGAATTTGTCCAAAAAGTCCACAGCTTCCAAGCTGCTGATATGAAATAACTGGAAAGAAATACAAATGGTTCTTTATGATTCTTTCCAATATTACAAGCAGTACAATTTAATTAAAAGAAAAAGACGAATCACAAACAAAAAAAAAACATTCAAATTAGAAATCTCTGATTTAATGGTAGCCATTCCCATGCAAGGATGTTCAAATTTAAATTGGCAATACCATATAGGTACACCAGTCAGATAGATGTGCTATTTATACTTTCGCCATGCCTAACTTTCTTTTTGGTTCCGTCCCTGCTTCTACTATAAAAGGATTTAAAAGGGAATAATAGTAGCCATAACCAGATAGACAAAATAACATAATCCTTGGCACAATAGCTGATATTGTTTCCATGTCATATCACTACGAGATCACATGTTCAATTAATGGAATCAGCTTCTTGCATGTGCAAGGTCAAGGTGCCTATAACAGACCCACAATCAGTCTTCCCCCTTCCCTGGGCCCCATTATGAAGGGATCTTAATAGCACTAGGTGTCCGGAGTTGATATAACTAGATATGCCAGAAACAAGAAAAAATAAACATAAAATCATGAGCAAAATGAAAAGCAATGCTACTTGCAAATTCTTTGAGCAACACCAAAGGCTTCCAGCAGGCAATTTATCTCTACCATCCACTGGCATAAACATATTGATACCATGCCATTTGAATATACTAGAGAAGAAATGGAATGAAATGTTTAGCCTAAGTATCACACTTAAACAAACTGGCATGAAGCAAAATTAACACGGACTTGATTATTATGGCAAGAAGTTAAATAGCACATCTGAAGAATTTCATAATTGATTCAAGCTCGGTTGTTTTTAGGGACTCACTGATTCCACCTTGGCCATTTCAACCATAAAACTCGAGGGGTTCTCCTGCCAAAGTCAACAAGCTAAAATGTCAGTGACAAAAAAAATTGATTGCTAATTGTACCAAAACAGGCAAAGCATAAATATCATAACATCTATGGAAGAATGTAAGTTGAAGTACACGAAGAGTTGCTTGAAATTGTCAGCACAACAACATAACAGATGGGCAAATGTTTAATATAATCCTGATATATAAGATGATCGTATTTTATACTATTACTTGGCTACTTCACCCTCATCCCTTAAGGTTGTTAGAGTCAAACCAATATATCAATTTAATTGAAACAAGACGTAAAGCAAGCATCTAACATGTGCATGAGTGTCTGGAGAGTGGTTTGGTGCCTGGAGTGGCCATGGGATTGAGCAGATGAAATAAAGAAAGGTCAGTGTGCGAGAATTATGACGTTATTGGTGTGCTAGAATTTAGAATTAGAAATATGGAACACATAACAATAATTTGGTTGTATCTTACAAAATAATTTAGAAATTCTTAGATTATAGGTTAGGACTGATTTATATATTCCATAATATTTCATTACGTGCTTCCTTATTAAATTACGATTATGAGTCTAAGTCTAATAATCATGATTATTAGTTTCCGTGTTTCATAAGAATTGCAAGTCTTGTACTATTATGAGTATGGAATAGTACCTAATCTTTTGTAATCATACCGCAAATATAATTCAAAGTTGTTACCTTATAATTTCAACATGCTATTATACTAGTAAAGTGTTGTTCAATTGCCAGAGCATGGCATAGCGGATTCTGTGCTAGAAGCCATAGACCGCAACACCTATTATATCTGCCATGTTTCCACAATCGGAATGCAGTTTTTATGGCGGAATTTATTGCTTGCTTCAATAATCCGCCATTGGTAACACTGTAGCAGCATAACACTTGTCCATTCACTATTCTATTGTCACACTTCTTAACTTAGGAACTACATTGTACTTCGGTAGTCATCTCCATGTTTCTGTTTTACTCATTGATTGTGCATGAATTTCAGCCACCCTTTATCTCTGCTGGTTCTCTTTTTATTATTGAGATTTTATATACTTCGACAACCTTGTCTCAAATGACTTAAATAAGCTTGGTTCGCTATCATGCTCAGGCCGCCTATGGCTATTTCAGATCATGCTGAACCCTAGTTATCCCACATGCAACCCGCCCAGGCTATCCTCGATAAAATTTGACTCCAACCATCCTTAATCCTTATTCAATCTAGCATGGCTATCCTAGATGCATAATGACCCGGATACTCCAAATTAATGATGAAGTAGACATTTGATACTTCTTTTGCACATATAAATTTGATTAATGTGTACAAATGAAATGCAAACAAAAATACAAAAAGCAATTAAGTAACTACCAACTATGATGAAGATATACTTGTAACAAAATAATAAAAACTGCTTACATGTTTTGCTTCTTGTGCTTTGATATGAAGCATTATATCTCCATAAGAATGTCCAGTTTGGACAGTATTCAATGCACTTGCAATAGCATGGCTAGCCTGCACTTATCCATATAGTGATTGTTAAATAGTTGCCGACTACTCACACAAGCAAGGATAAAATTCAACAAATCATCCAGTACATTCATTCTTAACGACAGATAAGATGAAAAAGATATCATAAAAAGACAGAAAAAAATGTAGTATTCACATAATATTAGGTGAGTTCAACTCAAATTTCCTTCAACAGGTACACGACTGCTATTCTAACTATATCCTAAGTAAAAGTATTCCTAATCTTTTCCTCTATGGCCACTGTTGGAGAATCAAAGGAGCGCCAGACTAAAGAACCTAGACCACCAAGAGACTTTGATACCATATCTCCACCAAAACCTTAAGGCATTGAGCATACACATTGCCTCTCTTTTATAAGAGACTAACCACCCACATTTGAATTCCAGCAATCTCTCCCTCAAGTGTGAGTCTTCGACATCACTATACTTGTACCGTTGTTACCAACCAACAGGACAAGCCGCCTGATTCTACCAGGCAGTCAAGAAGACTTTCAACCCAAGGATCTATTACACCTGGATCCACTCAAAATCCCCCAATCAAGCCAAACCAGGGTTGTGAAACCACATGTGGGGGAGTCAAAGGAGCATTGGGAGCGACAACGGATAAAATACCTGGACCACCAAGAGACCTTGACACCAAATCGCAACCCAACCTTAAGACATAGAAAATAAGGGTCAATGTGGAACTAACCACTCACACTTGAATTCCAACAACCACTCGTCCAACTTAGCATCATCATCTTGGCATATCTCAATGTTGTCTGTTAATAGCATGCCTTTGCCCAACATTCAGTATCATTGAGCATATCCAGTCTAAACAGGTATCGAGGAGAATTTCACTTTGAGTTTGATAGACACTTTCCAACAACTAGTCCTTATTCCTTAAAGCATTTCTCCATTCCATCCCACCTAGCCTGAACCCTATATTAGTTCATGTGGCATCCCTATTAATCTCTCTATCACTTCATACAAGAAAAAAATCAGACATAATAGTCAGATAAATATTGGAAAAAATCAAGGATAAGTTTTCATATAAGTTTCTTAGATTTTAGGTCTAACTCAACCCTACAAAATCTGTCTGTAAGGTAGGGAATGCAAAGCTGTATAAGCTCTATTTAGACCATATCTCTAAGCGATGTGGGACTTTGACTTTTCTCCAGTACACCCTCTCATGACCAGGGCAAATGGACCTATTGCATAGAAAATATGGGCCTATCTGAAGGATCAACATATTGCAAAAAAAAACTTTCTTAATTTTGCAAATTATGAATTAGTGCAATCAAAAGTTAAAGATTCAAATATCCAAGAAAGCTAAATATAGAAGTCCGTGACAGTGTGTGAAAACTATGAAACAAAACAAGAACGCTCACCCTTTTACGAAAATGCACAGCGGTTTCCTTATCATCCAGGGGTGAAATGACAGGAAGATATTCGACCTGTTCAATTTAAGATGAAAGTTTTAAACTACTTCAAGAAATATAAGTTTCCGAAGAACGTGGTGGATTAACCCTTGTAAAGAAAAACATAATCCATAGGAAAATATACCTCGAAGAAGTTGTGAAATTGAGTAAACATCCTGAACATAAGCTGTCCCAAAGAAACATTGCCCCTAAAAATTTGCAAGTAAAACAGCATGAGTGATAAGTTATACCAACAAACAGCAGTAATGAAAGGAAAGGATCTTCATAAATAAATTGCCTACCAAGATTGATCAAAGTGCACATGAGGATAGCGTACAATTATAGGCTGGATTGGGTACCCAGGGATGAATGCTCCGAGTTGGAAGGAAATAAGGTTCCGGCCGTTAGTCGTCGTTCCCTCGGGAAATAAAAGTACTCGAGGAAATCTATCGCAAGAAGCCCTTCTCTGTTATTCCGGTCCTTAAAAGCAGATTTCAATATCAAACAGTTTATAAAACTGATAACATAACAGACTTATATGTAGAAATTTTGTTCCAGTATATCTATTGTTCAGTCCTTTTAGTTCAAAAAAATTCTTGCATATCGTTATCCGGTTCCAAAATCGGAAGCAGATGTAATTTTACAATATGTAAAATTCTTAGTTAACTCTTAGCTTCTCTTCCACTTTAGCATTATTGAGAATTTAGATAAGTGAGCATCAATTGGCAAACATACCAACAATCAAAGAACATAGACAATTTTAAGATGCAGATCAAATAACAATAAGCAAACAAATAGAAATGTTTTACCTTTATTTCTCTAACAGCCTGCTTCCTTGATGATTGCGAGAACCTGTTAACATATATGACCTGCAAAAAAAGTGGGAAAAAACATAAAATGGTTGAATAGCATGGTTTCTTATAATTTGAACTTTGCATACATAAAATGTGGCCATGAAAACAAAATACCTGCATTGCTCTAATGATTGTGCCAACAAAAGGTATGGAGTCATGAGACTCAGATGCCACAATGGTGGGAAATAATTCATAGAAATAGAAGATAGGCTCAATATATGATACATGATTAGATACAATTATTGGAGCAACTTCTCTTCGGGCAGGTTTTCCCTTCCGTTTTATCCAATGATAGCTGCAATGGACAGAAAGAAACAACAATACAGATTAATTCATGGTTCAAAAACAAAGTTAGCTGGGGGTGTTAAAAAAAAACTGAAATTTAATCAACATTTAAGGTATCTCGGTATCTAGCTGAGGTTTATATTCAATAAACATATATGCTTTTCTTCGTTTCGTTCAAAATAGCAATTTACCATCACAAGGAAACACTCATTTTTATTCAATTAACATATCAAGCATACTTCATTTCATTTTATCTATGATCTATCCCTCTTTCCCTCCTAAAAATATCAATTATCTTACTATACAGATGGATACAAAAATCATATAATCATTCAAATAGAGGCTACAATGGCACTATAGAACTGTAGTGTAGCGGAATTTGAATAGTTGCTGGCGCTATGGTATGGTAGTGTCGCCAAATTTGAACAAGCCGCTATCCGTGATTAAATAACATTGTTCCTTACGATGAAATTCACATCACAATTCACAACACAACCGATTCCATGAACTCAAATGCTAATTCCATTAACATACTTGATCACAAAAACCAAAAAGTCAGTTGGTAAAGATCATGTGTAGTTCCCTGAATATCTCAAAGAGATATATCAAATCATCCACCAAATGCTCCCCACACCCAAAATAAAGCCAGAAAACACGCACAAACACAAACTTGTCTAATGTTGACTAGTGGAATTTGAATAGCAGCGCTATAGTACTGTAGTGCAGCAGAATTTGTTATGTAGAGTAGCGGAATTGGAACAAACCACATTCTCCACTATCCCCAATTGACAACTCTTCTCCTTAGTCTTTACTATGAGATTCACATCACAACACAACAAATTGCATGAACTTCAATACTGATTCCATTAATATACTCGATCACAAAAACCAAAAATGTCAATCAATAAGGATCGTATGTAGTTCCCATACTATCTCACTTGTAAATATCTATCCAATCCACCAAATGCCCCACACACCCAAAAAAAAACCAGAAAACACACGGAAACAGAAAAGTGAACTTGACTTGTAGAACTTGAAAAGTGGCACTCTAGTACTGTAGTGTAGAAAAATTTGTTCTGTAGTGTAGCGGAATTTGAACAAACCACTATTTTCCACGCAATTGACAACCAACACTGCTCCTTATTATGAGATTTACATCACTTTTCACAACACAACAAATCCCATGAACTCAAATGCTGATTCTATTAAACATACTTGATCACAAAAAACAAAAAAGTCAATCAATAGTTCAATCACAAATTCCAGCTTCAAGTAGTTATAATTCTGGAGTGGAGGCAAAATCAATTCTACTCGAAAGCAACCAAACATACCATAATCAATTCTACACCTTCAGAATCAATTTTGACCCCTCTAAAGGTGAAACCAAACATACACTTAGGACCGTAGTACTTAATCACAAAAACCGAAAAAGTCAACCAGTAAAGACCCTATGTAGTTCCAATCCACAAATATCCCTAACATCCAAAATAAAGCCAAAACTCACACAAATACAAACTTCACTAAGATCTAAAATTCTAAAAAAAAATAAAAATTCAATTTCAATTTAAGCAGGAAGTAAATTAAAGTTAGTCACTAACTACATCATCCATCAAATGGATCTCAGTTACCTCGAGGAATTAGTCTCCGCAGTGATATAATAACTTGATTTACAAAATTAACTATAAAACAATGAAAAAATTAAAAAAATAACTCTAGAGAGAGAGAAATGAAAGCATGGAATGTTAATGGTACCAACCCAAAAGAAAAGAGAATGAATCTAGCAGAAATTCTGGTGACCCACATAATCCTACATCTCCACCTAGGCATAGGATTCTCCTTATCTTTCCAACGATAAAGAGCAACCTTAGTAGCCACATAACCAATCGCCAAACACAAACCAAATATCACCAATCTCACCAAAGCTAAAGGAATACACAAAAACGTTTTCACCCATTCATAAAACCCATTAATCCCTGCTTTATAGTTGTGGAATGGGTCCACAGCTATCGCCTCTGGCACGGTCAACTCTCCAACGTTGAATGGGTTGGAGATTTGACGTGTGTCAGAGGAGACGGAGGAGTCGGTGTCGGAGGAAGAGGAGTTGATTGTTAGGATTAAGTGGTCGGATGGGAGGAGTGGGGAGGTGATGGTGTTGTCCGCCATTTAAGGGATTTTGGAGAAGTGTTTGAGGATTGGTGTGGTTTTTGTTTTACTTTATGTGTTGTGTTGTGTTGGTTTGTGTGTGGGAAATGGAAATGATGATGATGGAATTGAATTGAGAAAGGGAATGGAGCATCTTTAATTTGAGATTCTTTACATTGTTTATATTGGGGAAAGTGATATTTTGCATTGGATCACGAGAAAATCATTTATTTATTGTAATTGTAATAATAAGAAAGAAAAAAAACTGTTTTTATATCATATTTGACTCGTATTTAAAAATAAGACTTGTTAACGAGTACTCTACAAGTATTAAATATATACGGATTTGTCCTCGTGAATTAAATATATATGAATTTACCCTCATGAACTTAGCTCAATTAGTATGTATAATGCATAATACTTCCTCTGTCTCTAAATAATAGTCGTTTAAGGTTCTTGCACGATTATTAAAGAAATGATTAATTGTGATGATTTTGATGGTAAAATTAGTATCATTTACTAAAACACATTTATTAATTGTAGTTAGTGGAATAGTTAAATTGGATGAAATTCAATAAATAAGAGTATAATAATGGAAAAAAATAACAAATGATGTATTAGTATTCTAAAGTGGCAATTATTTTGGGAAAAAGAAAAAATGGTAAAGGGACAATTATTGTGAGACAGAGTGAGTATATACAAGATCTGAGTTCTATCCCAGCCACAAAAAAAATATATATACGGATTTTGTCATGGGAATATAAATTTTGATGTTTGTCGATGTAATAATTATATTATTTTTATATCGAATTATTCATTTTGATCACTACTATAACAAAAAACAATTGGTTTTTAGATTCATTAACTAATATAACGTATCTAGTATATATATCAAACAGATACATTAGTTATTTAATAAGTCTGAAAAATAAATTTTTGTTTAAAACAGTGATAAAAGAGAGTACTTCTTTTACTATTTTAACCCATGCTTAAGGATACTTATTAACATTCTTCTTTAAAAAATGGAGAGGTTGGATTTGATGATTCGTTTTTCTTAACATTCCATTAAAAATAATAGTGTCAATACAACGACGAGGGGAGTAAAAAATATTTGGGCTAGACTGAAATTCAGATGCTTTAGTAAGATTGTAATCGACTATATTAGCTTTCCTACAAATAAAAGCTAGTTTGAAAATAACGAGACTAGAAAGATATGACCTTCAACCAGTAGCAATAGTACTCAATTCATTTTCGTAAAAGTAACCACTAAGCACAACATGAACTACATATTGGATGTCACTCTCGTATGCAACGTTCAAAGGCTTAGTCGATAGTTATCTTCATATCAATGGGGAGAGTTATTGCCTCATATTCGATGACTAGGATAATAGAAGAAAACAATGTGTGCGCTTGAGCCAAATGTCCCGAGCTATCACAAAAACATATTCCAACTCCAAAATAACCTTTGTATATGAAAAGGGCATAGTTCACGTTACACTTAAGTCAATTTTGAGCAGGTTTCTCCCAAGATACTATGGGAGGTGGTGTAGGCGTATGGTCTTGAGAGTGTTGAACGATCTGAGTACTCAACAGAAGTCATGAACAACAATGGTTGTTGCCCCTGCAAGTTGCAACACCATTTACTATTTTATGCTCCCAAAGTATTTTGTTGCGAGCACGCCATATGCTCTAGAGAAGTGCAGCAAAGTGTGACTTTTCTATATCATATAAACGTGCAAAAATCAATAAAAACAACTCTGGTAGAGCATGAAAAGACAACAACTTTTGCTCGATTTTGCTCCATAATTAGCAACAACTCAACAATCTCTAGAATGTGCACAACCAAAGAAAAGGTACATCTTATCTTCTACCATATCATCACAAATCATACATGTCGTCGGGCAAGACACGGCTCAACAATGAAGGTTGAATCTAGTTGGATAGTCTAAGTAACCACCAACAAAAGTGCTTCATTTTTTTTTTGTAACGGAAGCAACCATACATCTTTTCAATTACCATCAACTCGAGGGACGAACTCGTGATCCATGAGGGATAAACATAATTTATATGATGATTTGTTAGAATGTTAGAAATATTTTATGGCAATAATTACTATTATTATTTTAATTTATTTAATAGGTTTAATTGCAATTTCGATCCACCTATTTTCACAAGTTTGAGGATTTGGTCCGCTATTTTAAAACCTGGCAGTTTAGGTCCCTCTAACTATTTTAACTAAAAAATTGATGATGTAATATGTTTGAAATAATATGGTATATGATTCAATGATAAAAAGTATTAACATCAATGGAAATGTAAGAAAATTCTCTTAAAGTTTTCATTTGAAACATGTCGTATTATTATATTTTAGATCAAATATTCGATTGAGGGACCAAAACTGTTAAATATTAAATTAGGAGATTAATTCTGTAAAATGTTAAAAATGGAATGGAGGGAATTAAACCTATTTAATATACATTTAATAATTTGTTCTTACTTATCTTCCAATTGAGAGGAACAAATGTATTTCTTTTTTGTACAAAAATTGATTTCAACATGATGTGAATTGGGATCTCTCTCATCAATCAATTTAAATTTCTCATCTGTCATTTTTGAACGATAAAATATCACATTTTACTTTACTTTCTGAGGTAAAAATAACATATTAGGGAATTCATTCCTTTCGGTTGAACTCTACAAATTAAAAGTTTAAAACAAAAATGTGTGTTTGTATCCCCGTGAGCTTAACTCAATTGGTAGGGATATTGCATTTTATATGTAGGGGCCGGGGTTCGAACCCCGAACATCCTACTTCTCCACAATTAAATTGTGTGAGCTCTAACCACTAGACTACTTAAAAAAAGTGTGTTTGTCACATCTTTAATGAATATACAAGGAGTATTTTACAAAAATTTACATACAAAATAAACACGTTTTCACGACGAAATCTTCTTTAAAAAAGTAAAAAAAGACCCATAATTAAAGATGAGGGATAAAGTTTTGGCAAAAAAAAATGGAGGGATAAAGTTTTTTCAAATCCACATAAACTTTTAGCATATAACTTTTACATAAAGAATATTAATATTTACATAAATAATGTCTCATCAGCTTATCTCAGTTGGTAGAAATAATGCATAATATATGTAGGGGTTGAAGTTCGAACTTCAAACACCTCATTTTTCCATATTTAAAATGTGTGAGCTACAACCACTAAACTAATTGATAAAAAAATGTTTACATAAAATTCAATTTAGGTTCTAACATTTTATTGAGAGCAGGACAAATTAATTTCCTACAACAAATAATCTTCAAACTAATATGTGACATTTCTACATGAAAGACAAATTAATTTTATAAAATTAATTTATCTCCAAATAAAAATAGAAATTAATTTGTGTATTAATTTTTTATCAGAGATTGATTGAATTGACCTACTAATTAGGGACCATATTAGATCTTTAGCCTTAATAATAATAATTTTTATTTGTTTATTTTATTATTAATAATTAATACTAATATTAACGGATTTTAACATGATGGAACCACGTGCCTTGTGCGCTGGTGGTGGCACGCATGTCGACAGTGTAATGCTCTCAGTGCTGTGTCCCTTTTGTCCAAATATTCACGTTTGTTTCAAAGTGTAATAGAGTAGACCAAATAGTGACAGTACACTTGGTTTTTTGTTTGAACCTGAGATACTAAGTACATTGTACACTTGTCTTTAGATCGGTAGTGATCGGTTGTGACAACTTCGTTCCTTTAAAATAGACAAAATTACTTTTTTTTTTTCTTTTCTTTTTTTCATTTTTAAATGTTTTTAAGCAAAAAGAGGTGCAAATGATGAACCAATTACAACACCTTAAAAATCTATAGATAAAGATAAACAAGAACAAAAGGAGAAGGGGGATATAAACCAAAACATTCTCAAACAAGAAAAATATAGCAAAAAACAACAAAAAACCAAAAGAAAACAATGAAAAAGAACAAAACCCGGAGCTGGAACTCAAATCAATTTGGAGGTCTGCCCCTAAAACGAGTGTTATGTACCTAAAAATGTTTCTGCACATCTTTTTTTCTTAGCCTTAGACAACTTCAATAAAAGGTTCTTCTTCAACAACAGAACGGTTCTTCAAGTAGTTGGTAACTGTCTCTCTTTCTTCCTCGTCAGTATAAAGCCGAGGCACACTTGTACAAGCATCATTGCCTTTCAAATGTGGCAGCAAAATCTCCAAGTCATGAGCAATGTTAGGATTTAAAACATCTTTAGAAACCATGACATTGGAAGAACATAAACCATACCAAGATAGGGATCTTGAATATAATCTAAGTCCGTCACAACGTCACTCCAAGGACCAACGATGCGCATATCAGGAAGTTTGTTGCTTTGTTGGTCTTCACCTTATATTTCAGTCATCCCTTCAACAAGTGTTGATTGAACCTGAATTACCTCAACAGAAGAATTCAGTTCTTCCTCAAAGTTTATAACATCACCCACCAACATATCAGTTGTTACTTCCTTAGACCTCATTATGTCAAGAATAGTATAATCTTCATCAACTACAATATTACTACAGCCTTGCGCATGCATTTTAGAGACATTCTTAACAAGATTATCTTTTGTGATCACCTTTTCACGACCAATTTTGTTGGCAGGATCTTTGTTAGTATTTGCATATACATATTTATATGCATTAAATTTATAGTTTTATTTGCGGGATGCCCTCGTTTACGTATGAATTTTAGAATAGAAGTCTGAAAATTGACATGTAAACAGTTTAAAAGGATTACAACAACGTGAAAAAAAGCACTAAAAAAAAACAATAACGTGAAAAAAAAAGCAGTTTAAAAGGATTACAATAGCGTGAAGGAAAAAAATGGCCAAATAATTATCAATAAATAAACAAGTGGAGCTAGCATGATTTTTAAGAGGAAGTCAAATAAAAAATAATAATTTTTTTTAAACTTAATTAATATATTTTTTTTATCAATAATCAATACTTATATAAACAAAAGACCTAAAATTTGACAATTCACGATAACTTTGATAACTTTTTTCCTTAATTTTTTATTTATGACGCTTTAAGTGGTTGGATTCATTCATAATTTATTGGTACGACATACTCCCTCCGGTCACTATTATAAGCAAAAAACAATTTTTTACGTTCATTGAATAAATGATGTATGGTGGTCTACATTAATGGTCACATACATCAAGCATTCAATGAACCTAAAAAGTAGTTTTTTTGCTTATAATAATGACCGGAGCGAGAACATTATCTTTTGATGAATTAAGGGTAATTTATCCTTAATGATAAATAACATTTGATTCTGAAAAAAAGGAGATGGACATCACATGTTGAACGAAGGAGATGAAGAAGTTTGATGTTATTAAGATGGAAATGGTAACTAATTGTAAGGAGAAAAAAACCAAATTATGAGGCTTACTATACTCTTTGATGAAATGGAGATAATTTGCAGATTACTCTCAATTCATCAAGAGGTAACGTTGAAAAAAACCTAATTTACTTATGAGTGTGTTTACAGGTAAGAAATTACATTCCTTGAAATGATACTATCAGAAATAATATTTCTAAGAATAACATTTTTTTTTGTCAAGTTAAGAATAACATTTCTACCCATGTGTTAGGTAAAAATTTATATTTCCTGAAAATGTTAATTACTAATTAAAAAAATAAAAATAGAAATAAATGTGAATGGCAGTGGGAAGCTATAACAAGTTGAATTCGATTCGCATGAGAATGTTAGATTATCATCTCTTAAGCATGTGAATAACAATAGAAGAAATCATGTGTAAATAACATTTATGGAAATATAACATTCGTAAGAACAAATTTTCAAAACTTGTAACTAACATGAGAATGTTGCATTTACAATCCCACATTCGCGAGAATCATATTACAAACCATGAAACAAACACAAATAGATAGACAATATATTTTAATTGACTTGAATTTATTTTTCATAATTGACTCTATTGATTATGTAGTTATTCGAGACAGAAAGTGTAAAAACTAGACGACTACCCTGCAAACAACTAAAGATGAAAGTGTTGTTGGTTGACGTCTCATTCAAAAAATCCGTCGATTACTTGCTTTGCACTGGGAAGTTAAGATCTGTTATTCTTATCGTGAGGCGAGTTCGTGTGCAGACGCTCTTACGAACGTGAGTTGTGAACATGCGCCTGAGTTGCGTGTGTATGAGTAGTGTCCGATTAGACTAAATTCTTTAGTGTTAGACGATGTTATGGGGATAACGACCTCTAGAGTCATCTCTGTCTAATTTTCTATTTTCTCATATTTATACCCTTTTTTCCCCAAAAAAAACTAGACGAATAAATTTACGATGATCATTTTTTTACTTTCTTTTTTCTTCTAATTTTGACAAGTGGATTCTTTTTTGGCTAATTTTAACAAATAGAAATTGTTTGGGACCTTTTTTTCTTCTAATTTGGACATAGTTTTTTCTTCAAATATTAACATATAATATGATTATTGAGAAATAATATTTGGAGAACCATTTTATGACAACTTTTGTGACAATTTTATCTCTCATACTCATATTATATTTTTACTTTATCTTAATATTATTTTGATTTTTGTGTCAATACCTACTTTTCATTGTAAATTTTTAGTTGTTACATAAATTGTCATACAAATTATTGTTCACATAACACCTCATAATTATTAAAAGATTTTTTTTTGTGGGGAAACCAAGACTACCTGATTGTTCTTAAAGTATCTGTCTCGTACAAATGTATCATATAATATTAGGTTATGTTAATTTGTGTCATAAGAACTTTCACAATAGAGACACCCATTTTTGAGTACTTAAATGGGTTCCACGTGTACACATTATTCATTTATAATTTTTTAATAGTAGTTTTCAATAAGCACTCAATCCCTCCAACCGAGCATCTCACACAAATTTCTTAAATGAAACCCACTAATAAACTATCATCAACTTTTAATCATTACATTTCAATTTTTTAATATTAAAAAAGTGTGGATCACACTTAAGATTAATGGTCTTAAGTGAGATCCTGAGTCTTATGAGACCTCTAAAAAGTTTCTCCTCATTGGGGTACCATTGAGTGCAGTTACCCTATATGATCTTTTTGTGTCTATAAATAGCATGTTCCATTTCTTCAACATTTTCATTCATTCTTAACTTTATATTTCTTAATTTTCATTTGGGAGTGAGTTACAATACCATGATCACTATTGAACATTCATATTATTTCCAAAATTGATGTGCATTTTATGCGGGGAAAATACGATGGTCAGTAGAGACTTTCGTATAAATTATAATATAAATTATGGGTTTCGGATTTTATAATATTGAAATGAGGTATTTTGATAATTTCGGAGGCGGGTGGAATAAAAAATTCCCAATGAATTTTGGGAATTTTTTTACTCTGAAAATAAAATTTGAAGTCTAGGTATAGTAGTAAAAATGTGAGCGTCTTTATAAGAAAAATATGTCTCCTTCAAAAAATAAAATAAAATGTCAGTGTCAATACAAGGTCCAAAAATATAGACTGAGAATTAATTTTGTGTAGTATTATTTTAAATTTTGCCTAGCTCACATAGGTTAATCCAACTTACTGACTCAGACAATTTTTCCTTTTTTTGCTTATTATATTTGATACGTTATAGGATAATATTCTGTATTTAAGAAAAAACACCACAAAAAAAATAAAATCAATCCGGGGTTGAGCTCAAACTTGTCATGGCTAGCAAAACTAAAATAGGAGAGACAAGCTCGATAAGTTCCATCTTCGAGGACAATGTAGTATGTACTCTTCAAAATCACAATATGCTCTAAAAAATGAGAGGTTTGAGATGATTATCTTTTTGTTGTTGACTTTTGAATTGGAGAGCTCTTGATCGTGTGAGGTTCTCGAAAAATCATCGACAAAGTAATGCGATCTACCATGGTTCGGATGTGCAATCTCCCTTGACTGAAGTTTTTCCTATCGAGGACTCCATTTGGAATCGTGAAGGTTCATAGTGTAATGATATGTGTTGGTATGGTAGTCTTTGTTCTAATTTTGTAGTGAAGGCAAGGGTAAATCTTGTTCAAGAATGAACTAAATTCTTCAAACTTGATAATATACTCGTCAAAAGGGTTGGAGATAATAATTCCATTTCTTTCTTGTCACGCAAGTTAGAGAGAAAACACTTCTCAACATACCTTCCTTGAATAAATTGCAGGTGACAAGAAAGAAATGAACAAGTCAGAATGAATAGAGAGAGTACTAAACAATGTTAAGCTAAGTCGCAGCTCGAGAACTATTTCTCACAAAGGAAACAGTACTCTCCCTTTCCTGCAAAAATGAAACTATTACTCCTTTGATTTTATTCTCCATAAATAATTAAGGATTTCAAATTTACGAATCAAAACTAAATGTTATTACTAATCCACACTTTTAATTACCATTTGTGGTGCTTTACTATAAGGTACCAACTAGCTTAGCATCAAAACAGCCAAACTAGCACAGAGACAGGTGGGAATACGCTTCCAGCAGGTGCTTCGTACCTGCAATGAGCGCCCTGCGCCTTGTACCTGGATGACATGGGCGCTATGCTCCCACTTTTAGGTACCTTGTTCACTGCTGCTGTTCCAAAAATTCAAATTTGAACTAGAATGATCTCAATACTTGGCACACACCATAGTTTCAAATTGCGGTCCACATCCGCAATTGCGGCTGCAATATTCAATATTGTCGTTGCATAGGCATCATACTGCTATTGCGGTGTGATTTTCAATCATGTGCACAATTGCATCGCAACCATATGAAACGATTTTGGCCATGTTCATTCTAATTTTCTAAATAAATATTAAAATTTTGTAACACCAAATCTCTATTTGCTTCAAATATAATGAAAACACTTTTGTTTAACAATCTCTCAATTGTGCATTTCAAGCACCTCGTAATCGGTGTTTTCCAAAGTAAAATGAGCCTTCATTATGGTGGGTAAATAGTGTAGCGAAACAATGGTGTCACTTTGTATAGTTTGTATAAATTCAAAACTATTTCACACCACAACTGCCGTAATGCACGTCACATCAACCACAATGACCGCAATCGCAATGACCGCAACCCCAACCATAATTAGAACCATGGTGCCCATATAAAAATATAATGTATTAATTAAATATTAAATATAGATCACTAATCCTTGCAATTTTCCTTCAAAAAAAAAAGCCTTGCAATTTAATTTACCCAAAACATGCAAGTTCTTTTAGCTTGAAGCTATGCCATGATGAATAATAAATAATGTATATACAAGGGAATATCACGCTTGCATTGGAATTCAAGGAATAGGAGAATCCTTAATACAAATTAAAGGGGTTCTTTGTTTTTAAGCAATATATCTCTATTGTACTTGACAGTGATGTGTCTTACAACCTCTAAACTTGGAACTCTTCGGTTTCTCATTATTTTCTTTTGGATTAAATATGAACACCTCCTGAAGAAGCAACTTCAGGCCCTATATGTGAACATTCACTGTGGCCAAAAGATGAAATAATAATAAAGTTCTATGATCTGTCTTGCAAGTTTCCCATAACAAAAACATCAATTAATTATTTATGCAGAAAAAGTAAGCTAATTGAAACATGCTTTATATTTATCCTTTCTTTTCTATATTTCAGCTTATATATATATATATATATAAATATAAATCTATGCTTAGGGACCCTATAGACTGTTTATCATCATATGTTAATGTGTTATAAGTCAAGAATGAAAATGTTTTTTCAGAAACTTACCAACTCCTATTCTCTTGTTTGGCTTCCATTACTGCTTATTCTACTAAGCAAAGATTCAGTTAATGGTGTTGAACAAAAGGCAATCAATTTCTTATCCTTCTTCATTCCATACATTAACTTGTAACAATTTAATTTCTTTCAAATTTTAGCTATTTCCTAACATATTAGTTTTTGTGTTTTATTCTTTATTAACTTAGGAACCATTTTTTGCAGAAATTTTACATTGTTTTCCTAGGTGATCATCCTGTTAGTAGAGAAGGAGCAGTAGTGACTCATTTAAATATTCTCTCAGCTGTTAAACAAAGGTAGACATCTACTTAATTTGGTCCCTAAATGTGTGAGGCAATGTCACTATAGTCCCTGAAAGGATCAAAATTACAAAAAATATTCTTGAGTGTATCTTCTGTTGGTAGTAGGACCAAACTTACTGATAGAAGACACATTTGAGCCGAACTAAATAGAGAAAAACATATTTAAGGACGAAAATAATGTTAGAACCTGTGTTGGGATCTGCTGCAATAACTTGATCAAGAAGATGAACATGAAGAGTGCTCATGAATTCCAAAGAGTGTGTTGGACACACTAACCTTTAGGTTCGATTCGCCTCTACCAGGTATGCCAACTGGATGCAAAAGGGTTATACCGGCGATTCCCCTTCAGGATACGATGAAATCCTTGACGTGACTTGCACATTCACACTAAGCATATCGACAATTGTAGTTTACAGAATAAAGTTCTGTCAATTTCTCTCGTGCACTAGAAAAAAGAAAGAATGATTTAGTATAATTTTCGGCAGAATTTTGACACACAACAATGTGATTTTCTGTCTATATTTTTGACTTCTTTTCTGCCTCCATAATGCATCTATTTATAGAGAAATTTATGTCCTGTGGTGAAGAGAAACAACTCTTTAGAAGAGTTTGCTCATGAATGGTTTTATTGCTTCAATTGTCGGGCATTACACCTTTTCTCTAAAAGGTCTCTATTTAACCATTGCAACTTTCCAAATATATTTTGGAAATTTCTCTCACAAATAATTAATGAGGCCTCTCCTAAACAATCTTACAGATGTTTATGCAGTAGATGATAATCTCAAATAAATCAATGCAAACTGGCCTGTAGTTTTAAAATTAAAGGCATTATCTCAATGTCATATGACAAAAGTTTCTTTCATTACTTTGTTTTCATTTATGTCCCTTTTTGTTTTAATCTTTGTTTACTTAGCAGCCATGTTGAAGCCAAAGAGTCCATAGTATACAGCTACACAAAGAGCTTTAATGCATTTGCTGCTAAACTATCCGAGGATGAAGCCAACAAGTTATCTAGCATGAATGAAGTTCTTTCAGTAATTCTGAATCAATACCGCAAGCTACACACAACAAGATCATGGGACTTTATTGGATTACCATTGATAGCTAAGAGAAAACTGAAGTCAGAGGGTGACACAATCGTGGCGCTTTTGGATACAGGTTTATGATATCTTTCAACTCATTATCATTTCCTTGTTCTTTATGATAGATTTTATGTAATGGTATCTCATGATTTGTTTATAAAACGACATTTCTTCATTGGTGAGGTAGGGATAACTCCGGAGTTTCAAAGCTTCAAGGATGATGGATTTGGTCCTCCACCTGCTAAATGGAAAGGAACTTGTGACAAATATGTGAATTTCTCAGGCTGCAATAAGTAACATCCCTATCCTTATGTACACTATGTAGCTATATGATTAATGTATTAATAATGACTAATCTAGGCAGAAAAGATTAGATAGAAATCACCACATGAAAATGCGATACAAAATATATTAAATCGCCAAAACTATAACACAGTACCATTCAAAACTGATCAGAGCATATCTAGATAGATGACAGACTATCATTGGCACAATCTGTTATGGACCCTGAGACAAGAGATATAGTGGATATATTAAATCTGTGAACTTAACATATAAATGGTAGTATCATTATTATTTAAGTATTTTTCTTCAATTCTACATCACATTATTTCAAATAGTTATAATAAGTGGACATTGAGAAAATCAAACAATAAATCTTATCATTAATCATTTAATAATTTAATTGACTGCTACTATTTGGTGTATAAGTTTTATTATCGCTTACATTATGTATTATATTATCCTTGGCATCACACTTGATGGAAAACGTGAAGCAAGATCATTGGAGCCAAATACTTCAAACTTGATGGGATGTCTGATCCATCTGATATACTATCTCCGATAGATGTGCAAGGGCATGGCTCTCATACAGCATCAACAGCTGCAGGAAATATTGTTCCGAATGCAAGTCTCTTCGGATTAGCCAAAGGCATGGCACGTGGGGCGGTTCCTTTAGCCAGGTTGGCAATTTACAAAATCTGTTGGACAGAGGATGGATGTGCTGATATGGACATACTTGCTGCATTTGAGGCTGCTATACATGATGGTGTGGATGTCATATCCGTTTCGTTAGGTGGAGGAAATGAAAATTATGTACAGGACTCTATAGCAATTGGTGCATTTCATGCCATGAGGAAAGGCATAGTCACGGTTGCTTCGGCTGGAAATGGTGGTCCAACTATGGCAACTGTTGTAAATAATGCCCCATGGATTGTCACAGTAGCTGCTAGTGGAATTGATAGGGACTTCCAGAGCACTGTAGAGTTGGGGAGTAGAAAAAATGTTTCTGTAAGTTTCATTATTTGGTTTTTTTTAATCGAAAATACTAGCTTGAAATCTGAACCGTCTGATTTTGATTGAACGGCCACCAATGTGGCTGATTGTGTGCTGTCTCGGCCTCTCAACACAACACAAATCCTTATTCTACATGTAACCAATCTAACATTGAGAGTTATTCAGGGAGAAGGAATAAGTACCTTCAGTCCAAAACAAAAACAGTACCCACTTGTTAATGGGATGGATGCAGCACGAGCCTCTTCAAGCAAGGAAGATGCTAAGTAAATTTCGCTTTGATATTCAATAATACCTGACTATATTTCTTATGTTGATAAAAAAAAACATTTTAATACATCGATAGGTTATGTGATGGAGAATCTTTAGAGCCCAAAAAGGTAAAAGGAAAGATTGTTTACTGTAGATATAGATCATGGGGCACTGATGCTGTTGTGAAAGCAATAGGAGGCATTGGTACTATAATTGAAAATGATCAATTTCTAGATTTCGCTCAAATATTTGGTGCTCCTGCTACCTTTGTGAATGAAAGCACAGGTCAAGTTATTACCAATTATATACACTCTACAAGGTATCTCTAATCATTCTTAAACAGGCTAATAGTTACATATTTGCTACAATTACAACCAATGAACCAACACTTTTTCTTGTGCAACATAGATCACCCTCAGCAGTGATACATAAGAGCCAGGAAGTGAAAATACCAGCTCCATTTGTCGCTTCTTTTTCATCTAGGGGTCCAAATCCAGGATCTCAGCATATTCTCAAGGTACCGAAGTTGCTAAATTTCATTCATTTTGTAATTAGTGCACTTTTTTTTGGCTTCTTGTTCAATAATGTCTTGTATGCAGCCTGACATAACAGCTCCTGGGATTAACATCTTGGCTTCATATACACTTAAGACATCAATTAGTGGTTTAGAAGGCGACACTCAATTTTCAGAATTTACACTAATGTCCGGTACATCCATGTCATGCCCTCATGTTTCTGGAGTAGCAGCATATGTGAAATCATTTCACCCAGATTGGACTCCTGCTGCAATCAGATCAGCTATAATTACCACAGGTGATAAAAATTAAAGCTTATTTCTACTTATGTGATGTTCATTGTTTGGTTCAGGAATGAAAACCAAACCGAAAAGTTAGAACATTTCAGTAAAACTAAGCCGAAATGGCATAAACTGCACCGGTTCTGCGGTTCCGAAATGGAACTACCTTTATAGAAAACCAAACTGTACTTTTTCACATCAAATTGATTCTTTGTATACCTAACTGTACAAAATTGCTATTATTAAGTGATGATTAGGACTGTTAAAAAAAACCAAAAACTGAACCAAATTGAATAATAGGATTACTTTAAAAAACAAAACCAGGCCAAACCATTAAACTGAACTTACGTAACTGAAAAGAACCGAGCTCTGATTGAACCGAACCAAGCTCAGTTCGCGAGCTGTCAGTTTTGTTTGGTGCGGTTCGATTTAATGTTTAGGTTTTTGGTTTTTTTAACAATCCTACCTATAGTCATAACTTGTTACGTTTGGAGATGGCTTGACTTGTATATATACTCTTTGTTAGCTAAACCTATGAGCCAGAAAGTTAACAAGGAGGCAGAATTTGCATTTGGTGCTGGTCAAGTTAACCCAACAAGAGCTGTGAATCCGGGTTTAGTCTATGACATGGATGATTTTGCTTATATTCAGTTCTTATGCCATGAAGGATACAATGGTTCCACTTTATCAGTACTGATTGGCTCTCCTATAAATTGCACTTCTTTGCTTCCTGGGATTGGTCATGATGCTATTAACTATCCTAGCATGCAATTAAATGTGAAAAGCAACACAGACACAACAGTAGGAGTGTTCAGGCGAAGAGTTACCAATGTAGGTCCGGGACCAACTGTCTTTAATGCCACCATCAAAACTCCAAAAGGAGTGGAAATTACAGTGAAGCCTACTAGTCTCATTTTCTCTCATACCCGGCAAAAGAGGAGCTTCAAGGTAGTTGTGAAAGCAAAATCTATAAAAAGTATGAAAATTGTATCAGCTTCCCTTATTTGGAGAAGCCCTCGTTATATCGTTAGAAGCCCTATTGTTATCTACAGTTTGTAAAGTTATAATGTTTACTCTTGGAAATTGTATCAATTCTTTTGCTTAATGTTTTACATTTTCATACCACAATATTGCCTCGATGAATTGTGTATGGATTTAAATTTACTCTTGAGAATAGAGAAAATGGCAATCATATCAAAAACTTACATCTCACATGCTACTGACTTGTGTTACATCAGAACTATAAATTATTTCCTTGGAATCTTTTAGCCCTCCTTTTGCCTCTTTTAGCTCTTATATTTATACAAGAATAAGATGACCAACTTGAGAAAAGTTGAAGAAAGTTGACCAGAAATAACTTGGTTTAGATTTTGCATCATACAAATTATGAACGTGTAGATTGTAAAAGTCTATAAAAATTATTCAGAAAGCAAGTTAAAAGAATCAACAAAAACTCGAAGTTTTGAACAGATAAAATAGAGGCATTTGGTGTAGAATACATATCATTAATACAATTGAAACAGAAAGCAAAGCCATATGCAAATAAAAAGAGAATTAAGCATAAAAAACCACAAATATTTCCTTCATAACATTCATCTTGGTATAAAATCCTAAATCTAATGACAAAGTTTATTAGACTACGAAAAAATTAGTTATTCATTCCTGCAAAAGAAAGAAGGTTTTCCTTATAAGTTACAATCTGACACCAAGCTGGTGACTCTGCTTTAATCCCAATTTCCTCAATCCTTTGGGTACTTAAATCAATCCAGGCTATCTCCTCATCTTCTTTTAGGTAGAACATAACGCTCTTTATTCTTACCCCGATAGGATTTCTAATGCAAGGTACAGGGCCAAGGACAAAGAGTTTAGTCCATGATTCCTTCACACCAAGCTCACCCAAAATCCATATGTGCAAATAACCGGTCTTGATGGCACTATAGATGAAAGCCACAGATCCATGTAACACCGCCAAGTCTGTTTTCGCCATGTCTTTAAAGTCAAATGAGGGTAAGGTTGTTTCAAAGAATATCTCATTGCTAAAGTCAAACGATGCCATTTGATCGTTTACCTTCCAATGACACAATTCATTCAAGTTCATCATGCAATGATCATGCCAAAAAACAGACAAATCCATGTTGAGTTTCCTCCAAGAGTTACTTCTGAGGCTATATATCTCCAAGAATGGTTCATAGACCTGTAATTCATGCCCTTCCCAGAAATGGTCATCATATAACATATCTTCCTCCCATAAAGGGTTATCCTTTCTCCAAAAATAGCTCTCCTTGTCAGGCAAATATATCCAATTATCTTCAAAGTATATGGGATACCTAGCAATCCTAATCACCTTATAATCATTCGTAACAGGGTCATAACCAAATGCGAAAGGACGAGGATTAAACTCAATGTTCTCATACGGCTGATGGCTATGAGGAACAACCTTAAATTCCTCGGTGGCTGGATTCCACAATACAATTGTTACGTGGTCATTAACGCCATCTTGATAGAGACAAAGAATGCCATTAATACCGGCAGAACACATAATACGAATAAATGAGTTATTCTCATGAAGAGGTGCTGGCAAGTCTAATCTGACTCTATTCTCGAACTTCTCACCGGAAAGTGTGTACAGTGAGGTGTGGTAGGGTCTTCTGCTTTCCATTTCCTTTAAGAGGACACACGTGTTTTCGTCGTCCTCATCATGTTTGGATAGTAAGAAATTGGTGCGTAACATGTCCATGAAAATAGGGTTTTGGAATAAAAGAGACCATGATTTTTGAACACATGTGAATCTTGTGA
>Ga0315915_1000216_pt1 | contig 51458 bp, 23 predicted proteins | sample MpolbnodulesMG_FD_207738 | JGI IMG/M metagenome (GOLD analysis project Ga0315915, IMG submission 207738) | Medicago polymorpha root nodule microbial communities from Los Angeles, California, United States - branched nodules | ecosystem: Host-associated > Plants > Roots > Nodule | place: USA... | reverse complement strand
TCCTGAACACTTGAATTCTTCCCTTTCTTTGCTTTCAGCTCCCGGAATTACAATGATTTTCACATAAAAATACATAAAAATGACTAATAAAAGAGTAATGAAAGAGTTTCAGCAGTTCCCGTAGGTCGGCCCATTTATGAATCTTAGGACACTCATAGCACACCCTCTCTCGCATTTATTAGTTCTACAACCGGGCAGCCTTATCTCGTTTACCTTACAAAGGGTTTTAAGAGAACGGTTCTATTAGGCTACGACTTATTTCCTTCAAGTAGGTACTTGTTTCCTTAATTACTAACCAGTTACATCCTAGGTTTAGTAGAGTTACTACTCAGTCTTAGTAATGTCATCTTCTAAATACTTACTACTAGGGTCAACTTGCTTTCGGTATCTTTTGCAAATTACTAATTAATTACTTCCTAAACAAATAGTTATTAGTATAAGGATATAAATATCAAGATATAAGCATCCAGATAGTAATAACAATATTAGGCTCTATCACAACATAAGTATCTGATCTAGGGTTGCACCTACTACAGAAATAAACTAAGGAATTTTTTAATAAAACTTAATAGCGGACAAAAGATAAATAAAATAAAAACAACATATATTAAATAAATCCAACATAAATAAACTGAAGTTCATCTTAGAACTCTAACCTAAAGAGATTTAGTTACACATGGTAACTAAAAACAAATTACTAAAGATAAAAACATCCTAGAAAATCAAGGAGAAGATAGAAACTCTCCTGAAGCTCCAAAGTTGCATTCCTCCTGAACTGTCACAGTTCTGAACGAGAAATTCTAAATGAGGAATGCTGGTATTTATAGTGAGTTTTCTAACTGGGTTTGGGTTAAAAACGCGGGCTCTACCCACAAAACGCATAAAACTACGCCTGCCCCCTGGCATTTTCAAATGCTCGGGGCGCACAAGCAATGCCCAAGGTGCATGGCTGCCTTTTTCTATTTCCAAGGCGCATGGCTAGGCTTTACCATGCCCAAGGCGCATGCTTTTTCTTCTTTGGTCCAACTTCTCTGTATTTTGTCGTTTTTAGGTCTTCGTCTTCAAATAACTTGCCTCGGAACTTGGAAACAAAATTCTTCCCTATGTAAAGTCTCCTGAGACCTCTTGAATCTTCATTGTTGATCTTCCCAAAGTCTTGATAATTCTTCGGATGTTCTTGCTTTGCCTATTTGCATGATTTCTTCGTGAATTACTTCAAAAACCCCTAAAATTCCTATGTTTCGGGAAAACTAGAATTACAGACTCAAATACAGAAAACTTTACAAAAGTCCCGAAATTATAGACAATCGTTTTAATAATCCTCCTTTTTGCTGCTAAAACCTACTGAAATTGACTGAAAAACATGCTAAGAATAACGTAAGATGATCTGTCATCACAACCCCAAACTTAAACTATTGTTTGTCCTCAAGTAATGAAAGAAAAAACATATTTTATTCTTTGCATTTTTTTTCCTGGAAAAACATACCTTTCTGGGAGTTGTGCTTAGGACATCATTCATCGCATTTATAGCAGAGCAACAACTAACTTACCACAGTACATTCAAGCGGGTCCGACTTGGTAAAAGTACCTATATTCTCAGCCATACTCTTTTCCATGACACATGTATGTATCTCCTAAAGCCAGTACGGCTAGTCATAACATTTGCCCACTTCAGTCGTCACATGAATGTATCTTGGTATAAATTTGAAACAATTCTAAAAAGACAGTCAAAATCAGATTATTTACACACTTAGAAGACTTTGAAGGTTATAACTTGGCTTAGGTTAAGGGTGGATATATTTGGGAAAGTAAGCCTACAAAAGAAGTTAAAGTTGGTTCACTAACATAAGGATTCATTCTAAACATTACTGCACTGCCATCCTTCCTTCCTTGATTCAAACAAGATGGGTAAAATAGTATAACTATTTGTCTTTTTATTTTTGACAGAAACATACTTTTTTTTAAGAGACCATTTTTTTGGCTCTTGATTTATTTCTTTTTTCTATTTTTTGTGTGTGTAGATCCATGGTCATTTACATTTTTTTATTTCTTTTCTTTTTCTGACAAATGTGTTATACTATTACCCCCACCCCAAACTTAAAATGTTGCTAATTCTAAAGAGCAACCCCAAATTTAGTTTCAAAGCATGTGTAGTCATAATAATACCTAGGGGTGTTCGCGGTGCGGTTTGGTTCGATTTTAAGACTAAAAGTCATCCGAACCGCAAGATAAAAAAGCATGCGGTTTGATTCGGTTCGGTTGACTTTTAAAATACAATCCGAACCAAATCAAACCGAACCAATGCGGTTTGGGTTGGATCGGTTGGTGCGGTTTTTTCAGGACAATAGAATTTTTTGTTTCCAACATTAAAATCGAGTTATAAACGTAAAACACAACATATTTTCAGCAATGTTTTCGACAATGTTTTTAATTTCATTCCACATTACATTTTAATTTTCACCAAACAACAAAAACCAAATTAAAAACGTGGACAAAAGTTAATTCTATTATGTAAGAAATGTAACATACAAATTTTTTATCATTCTCTAAAAGTTCAAGTAAAACATAAATACATTTTTGAAATAAAAAGCATAGAAGAAACTTAACAAGAGAAAAAATATATCATTTTATAAAAGTTTCCATTGAGTTGCTAATAAGAATGATCTAGGTTACATATATTTTAATTAGTGTTTTTATTATGTTGCGGTTTGGTTTGGTTTGGTTCGGTTCGATTCGGTTGGTAAAATGAAAACCGCAAACCAAACCAAACCATGCGGTTGAGTAAAAAAGTGATCCGAATCATCCAAACCAAATGCGGTTTTTTGCGGTTTCGGTTTGAGTTGGTTCGGTTTGCGGTTTTTCTATTGGATTGGTTCGGTTTTGAACACCCCTAATAATACCTATTCTAACTCCAAGTGAAATCAAACAGGGTGCATGTAAGTGTAGGGTTGTGACATGATTCGTCACTTATAAAGAAAGGAGTTTTCGTTTGGAGGCTCAAAGTGGTTTTCACAAAGGATAATAAGAATATAAAATGGTGGCTTGAAAGGCTCAAGATACCAAAGAAAAATTGCCTCTTGTGCAATATAACTTAACTGATCGTCGATAAAGAACGACCGCAAATTCAAGCAAAAATAGCATTCATATGGAACACTCATATATATATTGGAAGTATTTAAGTATCTAACAACCTAGAATGTATATGAAAATATTTGGCTCTGAATCTCACCGGTTATGCTATTCAGAAAAGATATGGTGATCCTATAAGTACATTTACTAGCAAGCCCCAAAAATCTACCTCCTTTGGCGGAAGAAGAAAATTGTGCTCTTGAATGTAAGGATAATCTTGCCCCTACCTTAAATGCTTTGACATGAATACCTAAGACTAAAATAAATTTAAGCATAAAAGGAAAGGTTGTATATGTAATGCAAAAGAAATAAAATTTTATTAGATAATACTTGAATGAAAAACAACAGAAATAGAAAAGAAATTGATTTGTCAGATCATCTCAGCTTAGCAAAAAGAAAAATGCAGAAAAATAAAAATAGTGGGTTGCCTTCCATTCAACGCTTGTTTAATGTCTGAGTCCCAACGGTTAATAGATTGCCTCCTATTCAGTGCTTCATTTAAGTCATTAGCTTGACGAAATAGGTTGTCTCCTATTCAGCGCGTGTTTAGCGTCCCGAACCTGACGAATATGTCTAACTTATGCTTAGGAGCCCTTGTCCTTCAGGCTCCTTATGATTCTATATTTCAATGTTTCAAAAATACACTTCGAATTATAGAATTTGAATGAAAAATATGAAATTTCTTAAAACACGCGAGAAGAGGTGATGATAAGAAATTACTCGTTTTTTTTAACCTTATGGCCTTATTTTATTTCATTTTATTTTTAAAAGACCTTATGGCCTTCTGGTACCTTATTTTCGTACTATGTATATTTAATTAGAGTGGGACAATAGACGATCAGTTATATATATATTGCCGTGTGAAGTGAAAGCGATGTAAAGGAAAAAAACCTTCAATATATCAAAATATTCAATTCTGTGAAGAAAAAAAATCAATTCAATGTTCAAATATTCAATTCAAAACCCCAAAAGTGGACAAACTAAAAGGTTTAGGTGCTTTCACCAAGTGGATAATAATTAATAAATTAATTAAAAGCTTCTTCACTCTACACACGATCTTGTCTATTTCTTATCTCATGTTGTGTTTCCTTTCTCCCACTTGCTCATCAACTTGCACAAACCGACGATGTAATAATCGTCATTCACACTCAAACATAACAAACATGCAACCTTTTTTTCTCTACTTACCTATTTCTTCATTGCTTCCTTTTGATTCCATTTATTTCTCTTTCCGTTAGTCACGCACAAATTGAATTAAAAAAGTACAACAAGTTGAAATTAAATAAACTTGAGTGTGCGCAAAACTATATATTACTACATGCAACTTGCATGTTTTGTTTATATATATGATTTACTTTCTTCTGGTTGCGCATTTAATATTGTTTTGATGGACCACCCAAGTTTGCAACTTGGAAGGATACAAATATATATGGTCGAAAATAAGTAAGAGTTGATATATTACAGTTTATTTTACCAATAATAATATTACTTGACGACGTGTGGGTTGGTAAAAAGTATATACTCTTTAATATTCCAGCTAGTTTCTATTTTTTATTTTGGTAAGGTTGTCTCTCTTTTTCTTTCATGTTCATAAACTTATTAGTTTAAAAGGTTCAAAGTATATAGACTAAGATTGATTTAAAAGTAACCTTACAAAAGTAATTTAAGGCTCTTTCAAAACAAAAAAAAAGTAATTTAAGGGATAAAGAATACCTAAAAAATAGACATAAATTAATTTATAAAAAAATACACACACCATTAATTAGTGCAATAATTATCTCCCTTCTGCTACCACCTTCTCTTCCACTAGCTTAATTTTAAAAAAAAGAATTAGCCCCCATAAGATAAGATTCAGATTCTCTATATTCGTCTTGCTATGGTTTAACTGTTACATCCAAAGAGAGAGATCTCTTTATCTCTTTATATCTAACAATTCTTGATGGTACGAAACAGTGCATCATGAAGGCAACAATCTTAACAAGTTAAGTATTGATTTTCATGGTATTATACCTAATTATACCATGTTGTATTTTTCACTTGCGAAATTAAATCAAGAAACAATATCCCTAAAAATAAAACAATAACTAAAAAAACTTGATCATGCAATTTACCAACTCATGCATTACACAATCTAGTAATAATAATCACAATATACACAATACTTAATTAACAAAATTACCAAGAAAATTATATATTATAAATTATACAATGTGAAACAAAACAAAAAAATCAGGAACAACACGTGTTGGTAATGTTCTCTGCGGTTTGTGCAAGTGACTGAAGGTTACACCGAACAATTGTATCAACAAACACATGTGTGTCCTCTTTAGTATTTTCCGACGGAATATCCACCACATATGACTCAACTATCACCGTGCCGGAACCGTCACCCTCGGCGGAAGGATGAAGGGTAGTAACGGAACGGTAGTTAGCAAGCTTGTGATCACCACCAACAACACTAAAACTGATGACATGGCGCTCCTCATCGAGGATCTCAAGGCGTTCGGTGCTGCGGGCAGCAGGGAGGCCAGAGATAAGGTTGACCTCCCTGAGTGTGCCCACATCACCGTCGCCACCAACGAGGTTACAACTCTTGATGAAATTTTTGTAGGCTTGTGGTTTGTCGAATCGACGAACCACTGACCAAACGGCGGTGATGGAGGCGGTTGTCTCTTGGACGACCGCCGAGCATAATTGGTCGGATGATATGGAGTGTGTGTGATAGTGGGCTATAGTATTAGGAATGGTGCTGGTGACAGGGTTGACGAAGAAGGTGTTGTTTTCGCCGTGGAGGTCGTGGTGATTGGTGATGGTCGTGGTGGTGGTGTGGTTGATCCTGTGGAGGAGAAGAGAAGACTTTGGTGGATTTGGAGGCATATTTTTTATACTAATTGTATAATATAGAAAAAGAAGTAGTGATTATTAGATTTGATGGATCTTGTTATAGTTTGAGTAGTGTTGTTAGAAAGGGTTTTGAAGATGAAGAGGAAGAAATGAGGGATTTTCTGGGGAGGGGTTTGGGTTTGGGATGTGGTTAGGGTTATATAGTAGTATAAGTCTAAGCTTGGAGAATGCAAGTTGGACGTATTGTTTTATGGCTTTGAGAGAGAGAGAAAGGGGTTCAATGAAATTCATGTGGGGATATTAAAATAGGGACCAAGTTGGCCGACATCAATTTACCAAATTGGGGTTTTGTGTATCTCAAATTTTGTGATGTATTCTTTTGTAAATAAAGTATCTTGCTTGTGGAATTAAAGAACCTATTTCATTACAAATTTGTCACTTTGTTTATTTCAATTTCTAGTCAAATTTGTAATATTGATAATTTTTTAAATTTAAATTAGGGTGTTCACATTCAAATTTATCTAAATAAAAATTGTAAACCGATTTAAAAAATTTGAAATGCGCTCAAAACAAAATTTAATTAAATTTATTTTGATATATTTATAAAAAAAAAACTATTGGATCGACTCAAATTTTATATTATATTTTAAAACTCTGCTTATAGTATAAAATTTAATATTTATTTTATTTTTGAAAGGAATATTTATTTTATTATTAGTATAAAGTGTTGATTCATTTTTATTGATACTAGAAATATAATATAAAAAAATATGGTGTTGGCGATGGTGGTTCGGTATTGGTTGGAGGGAGGTCGTGTGAAGGAGGGGGCCTAAAACATCGTTGTGGTGGAACAATAGAAGCGGTGATAGGATGAGGCAGGCTTGCAAGTTATTTCGATGAAATTTTGGTTAGACAAATGGGATACGGGACTAACACTATTAATAGGTTGTTGAGTTAGCTGAAAATTGTTTTATGTTTGTGGCGGAGATGTGTAGTTAAGGTTGAGATGTTGAGGATGATGGGTGGAGGTGGTGTAGAAATTCCATGCTTTGAAGGAGGAGAAGATGGAGGAGTGTTGTGTGTTGTATAACATTTGTGTGGAAGACAACATATTAGATAGTTGAGATTGGCAACTCGATCTAGGTGATGGTCATTCTATTAAAGCTTTTAACTCATGCGGAGGTGGAGGTTACAAATCGCATGGAACATAGCAACTATGTCGAAAGTGTCTTTGTTTTCTTTGTAACTTTTGAACAACGGAATTCCAACTAAGGATAATTTGTTATGTCGTGGAATAATGCATGATAGCTCTAGTCTTTCTCTACATGGGAAGGTGCGGATTAGACGAATCTGTTGACCCTTTGTTTTGATTGCGAATGGTTTGGACAAATTTGGATCTTAATTAATTTTAAATTGGTTTGGTGTTTCTAGTGTTCTTTCTATTTTCGATTATGATCATGCTACTCAGTTTACTGGTTTGGTTGTGTGCTCTAAAAAGATACAATCAATCAAGTGTTCATCTTATTTGGCTTCCATGTATTTGAAGTTTTTGGAAGGAAAAAAATACTCGTATTTTTTGTAATTTGGAGTTTTGAATTCATCATGTGTTTAAGGTGAGATTGTTCTTGATGTTTTTATGGCTTAGAGGCAAGTTTTGTAATTTATCATTTGATTTTCATGTTTGGTGGAGAAATCTCTTAGTTTTTCTTGGGATGCTCACTTAGTGCTTCAACTGTTCTGTTTAGCCGGTTTGACTTTGTGGTTCATTTATTCGACTTTTCTTTGTTACTATTTTATGCACACCTTGTGATGGGATGATAATCGTTTAGTTTAATTTCATTTTGGCTTCTCCAAAAATATAGTGTTGTATTCATTTTTAATTTGTTAATTTTTTAAGACAAATGATATTTTAAAAATAATAATTGAGAAGTACACACTACTATACTTTTTCCATCAATAAGAATATTTTAAGAGTATTGATAATAACACTCTCTTTTCGAGATACACTATTTTATCTGGGTGAAATACATGTGGATTTTAATTATAAAATGGTGGACATCATTTCTAAAATGATGAAAGTGCAGTGCATTTTATCTAATAATAATCTGAGTATTGGAAAATGAGTGCTAAAGTTAGTTTGCAAACAAACTCACCAGGATAATAACAGACAACGAAAAATGCCTATAACTATGGCAAAGCCTATGGATACGACGAAATAAAAGTTATGGAATGCCCAAGCCTCCAGATTTTTAACATTGAAGACGTCAAAACTATTGATTGAGTATGCACTGAATCAAAGCTAATATGTCGATTTAAAAAGAGCGAACACTGCAACAACATGGACAAGCAAAACAATATCGTAACAAAACAACGAAAAACCAAACATCACATGAGATGGTGAAATCATAAAAGAAAAATGTAAATATATGTGAAAAGCAATTATTTAAATAAAAAAAAATAGATCTATATGGATGATTTCATATGAATAAATTGACCCTAAATCATTTCCACTTGAGTGGATGAAGAAGGAAAGGAGAGGTTAGTGTTAACGCTGCTCAAAATTTAAAATGAAGATCAGCATTTAAATTTTAGGAAGAATGCAAAACGAAGTAAAATTTGAAATACTTTTTTTATATATCAGAAATTTATGTCAAGCATAGGCCAAAATCCCTGCCCCCTCTTTTTGAGCATGTGACATGAGATTCATACAAACATATATGTGTTCCCTCTTGCATCTGTGAGACTGGCCACAGCTATGATTAGTTGTTACATATGGGATGCACCACAAAACTTGCCGACATCTAACCTTTAGAGTAGAAATATCTTTTACATGATTGCTAGGTTTAATTTTTTTACATTTAATAGAGATTTGTATTGTCCATAAAAAAAATAGTAGTTTACCTATATAAATATAAAATGCATTTTTGTTAGAAATCTTCACGCATATAATTTGATTTGCGTCACTAATTTTATATCAATTTATATATCTTTTGTGGTGATAAGCCTCTTGTAGAAGAAGTCATTTATGTATGTACAAGTACAAGCACCACTTTTCCTCCTACTTGTAAGTTTAGATAGGTTCAGATTACAGATATGATTTATAAGCTTTTGGTATCATAATAGGTTTAATGTGTGGCCAAAAAATTATAAGATTCTTGGATTAAGATCTTGGTTGCTGGTTTAATAAGTTATATACCCCACTTGCATGCTTTTAATTTTTCGGTACCAATTGAAGGGAACTATTTTATTGTTTAAGTTGCTTTGCTTACTTGCTCATCTTTTTTTTTTCCTCTCTAATATAAATAAAGTTTTTATTCTCTCCACTTGACTAATGACTATCCCAATTTTCATATAAAAAAAGCTTTCCCAACAAAATAAACATGTCATGAAGGGTCCATTTGAAAAGATTGATTCCATATGTTTAAAAGTAAAATAAACCAAATTATATCGACCATTGGATGCCAATTTTATAATATGAGTTTCTTTTCCATCATGTTCACTTCTCACATGCCCATTATATTGACCATTTTACCCGGTTCAAATTTTATAGTCCGAAGGTAATTGACATTTTCAGATTTTACAATCCGAACTGTGTTTACTTAGACTTTTCATTACAATGACATGAATTACTAAAATGACATAATATAAATTGGCAAAGATTCAACATTTTTTTTTTATTTGATAAAAAATTCATATTGCATTTACATAAAGCTTATTACAACAAAATATTAAACATGTAATGCTAAACATGGTGTACAAGAAGATTGAGGGAGAAGGAGGAAAATACTTGTCATCCCTCTCGCACACACTCTAGAGAACATGAGAATACAAGATGACGGGGTGGAAGAAGATGACTGTAATTAGCAATCCCAGATCTAGACGGATCTAAAGTGGGAATTTGCAGAGTAGAACAACACCATTTGACCATTCTTACTATCAACACAAGATGACATGAACCTTTGTATGAAATGTTAATCGTGAAAAATTAAGATCATAAACGACTCAAAATAAAAGTAAGAAAGCAAAGAAGAGAATGAGAGATTGAATGAGAAATTGTGAAGTACAAGTAGGCTTTTATAAGTAAAATGCAAACATAGACTGTAGCGACATGCAAGGCATGGAATTCAGTCAACAAACAGATGAAAAGGAAATGAATTAGCCAACCTTGCTGACCAAGCCACCATCTACATTCTGGATTATTTCAGATTTTATAATGTGAAACCTTTCTAGTATTGGTTCAGATTACATAATCTAAAACCCACCTAAACCGTGTAAAAACCTGTGTTTTGGAAGGTTTGACATGCTTCCTATTATATAATTCAAACCAGTCAGATACAAGATTTTTATGTGGGTGGTCCAAATTGCACTGACATTTTCTATGGTCCACGACGCATAAAACCATTTAAAAATTGGTGTGTGATGATATGTCATCTTACGTTATTTTCAGCACATTTTTCAGACATTTTAGTTATGATTTGACCCAATTTAAAGGAGTTTTAGAACATTTGTCTATGGTTTAGGTGTTTTTTATGTAATTCACTATAAAATCAAGTAATTCGGCAAAGCAAAGCACCTCATAAAGAATTAGAAAGACAATCTATGAAGATTCAAGAGGCCTCCAAAGACATTACATAGTGGAGAAATACTTGAGGACAATCCACTAAATTTTTTATAAAGTGCACGCTTCATTTGTACGGTGCTAGGAATTAGGAACCGACAATCAATGCTTTTCATTTGCATCACTCGGGGTCGAACAATGTTTAAGTTTGGGGTGTGATAAACTACAAAAATGTTGGTTATTACCTTCATTTTACCTCTAAATCAAGTATCTTTTAAGTGATTGAATGACTTATTTCTCATCATCTGTGTTTATTTAGTTGTTTTCTTTTGTCAGTTCCCTTTGCAATGTTTAAGTTTGATATTTAAACATTTGACTTTTTTCGAGTATGTTTGATCATGTAGGACCGGAGGAAATTAAAAAGCTAGTCATGAGTAAGAATCAAAGTGGATGAATACATGATGTTTTAGGGTCCATTGAAGGATTTGTGCTGAAATTTCATGAAAGCGCAATATGACTCATATGTAGTATTTTGATCGTATATCGAGTTGTAGATGTCCAAATGGAGTTCAACCAAAGACAAATGAAATTTAACACCGATATCTACAACTTTCATCAAGACACCTAAACTCAATTTGGAAGAGAAAGGGGTGAAAAAGACACATAAGTGGGCGTTAGGCGCCATAAATACCATTCATAAGCGTCGGGTGCCTGTAACTGGGCGCCTAGTAGAAGTGTAACAAACCCGACACCCCGTGTCAGTCGAGAATGCTATATTGTCGATATCACTCAAAAAGATAAGAATTTATATTATATTTATTATATTGATGGTCTCATTGAAAAATACAATTATGATTTTTTACTAACTGAAAGTAAGAAATATCTATACATATAATTTTAATCAATTTTTTATTTTTTTTAAATCTATAACAAACGGACACAAACCCATTTGGATTGGCCGGGTGGTCCTTTCAAGGTCTCAGGTTCGATTATACTTGGTGCCAATTTTGGTGGGCAGGTTTAGCTTCTTACAAAAAGGGTTAAATATGTTTTTTTTTACGAACGGGTTAAATATGTTTTTAGTTCCTATAAATATGTCAACTTTTCGTTTTAGTCCGTCTATAAAAAAAATTCAACGCATATGTACAATTTTTGGTGGTTAAAAATTCATATTTAATTTATGTTTTGTTAAAAAATTGTAATTTTTTTGTGAGAGATTTTTACAATATTCTACATATTACTGCACAATTTCATTAAAAAAATATAAAAACTTACTTTAAAATAGGGACCAAATGTAGTGATTGAAAATTTTATAGGTAGTAAAAGTTGAAGGAAAATTTTAGACGGACTAAAACAAAAAGTTGGTATATTTATAGAGACCAAAATCATATTTAACACTAAAAATATTTTGACTTTATATATATTTTTTGCCATTCAAAAAAATATATTTAACACTAAAAAAAAGGGTTAAATATGTTTTTCGTCCCTATAAATATACCAACTTTTCATTTTAGTTCCTCTAAAAATTAAATTTGACTTTTAGTCCCAAAAGTTTTTCATTTTCACTTTTGACCCCTCATTTTAAGTAAACTCATATGTAAAATTTATATTATTGTATAAAATTTTGCGGAAACAGTTATAATATTATAAGAATCTTTCTAAAAATAATTAGAATTTTTTAACAAAACATGAATTAAGTATGAATTTTTACATTTTTTGCGGTTAAAAATTTAGGGTTAAATATGTTTTGATCCCTATAAATATACCAACTTTTCGTTTTAGTTCCTCTAAAAATTTCTTTCAACTTTTAGTCCCTATAAAATTTTCAATCACTACCTTTGGTCCCTATTTTTAAGTCAATTTTTGAATTATTATTTTTAATGAAATTGTGTAGAAATGTGTATAATATTGTAAAAAACACTCCTAAAAAGGTTAATTTTTTTTAATAAAACATAAATTAAATATGAATTTTTAACCGCAAAAAATATAACAATTCATTTTTAATTCATGTTTAGTGTAAAAATTCTAATTTTTTTTTGGAGAGATTCTTATATTATTATAAACTTTTGGGGAAATTATATTGACCTCCGTCGAGGTTTAGCTAAACAACACAAACATCCCCTCTATTTTGTCAAAAAACACCCACCTCCCCTCAAGTTAACAACATTAAAGGACAGTTAGTGAGAAAATAGATTTATACACTTTTGACTCTTAATTTCTTAGACTTATGCCCTAGCTTTTTTCATTTTTTCCATGAATTCCTTGAACTGGCATTCTTTAATTTATCTTTGAATTTCTCAGGTCTCTCTTTATTAAGTTTTCTTTTCATGTTAATTGGTATTTTTCACTTTTGTATACTGTGTTAACAAGTTTCTTTTCTTGTTAATCAGAATTTCCGTGATTATTTGGGCGAACCTTCATAATTCCATTGCTATTTTTTTTTACTAGCATTAGATAGGTGCTGCCATTTTTGAGAACTGCCAATTGTTCTTCTGTCATATGCTTACGTCAAGATGGCAACTAATTGGTTAAAATTGCATCCCAACAGATGCCAATTCCATATTGACAATCTATTTTCCTCTCAAAAAAAAAAAATCTATTTTAAGTTGAAATACAGAAACACAAAAGGTAGAAAGAAAAAAAAAAGAGAGTTTAGTGTGTGGAGTAATAAAGAAAACAATCAACACTGATTATTTCAAAAAAGGAGAAGGTCGTGATCTACTGCCACTGGATTAAACAATGCATGTTTTAATGGAACCTAATAGTGTTAGTATACAAGGGAGGTGTTTTTCACATTAAAAATTAAGTAGGGGAGGTTTGTGTTTGTTTATAAAATAGAGGGGGTGTGAGTGACATTTTAACCAGCTTCAAGGGAGGTAAGTTCAATTTGCCCTAAATTTTTATGTAAAATTTTATTCAAAAATATGAATTCTACATACGAGTTTACTTTAAACGAGAGACCAAAAATGAAGATGAAAAACTTTTGGAGTACTAAAAGTTGAAGAAATATTTTATAGGGACTAAACCAAAAAGTTGACATATATACAGGGACTAAAAACATATTTAATAAATAAGTTTATATTTAATTCATGCTTTGTTAAAAAATTCTAATTTTTTAGTAAAGATTTTTACAATATTTTACACATTTCTGCAAAATTCCATTCAAAAGTACATGAGTTAACTTAAAAAATAGGGACCAAAAGTGGTGAATGAAAATTTTATAGGAACAAGAAGTCGAAGGAAAATTTCAGAGAAATTAAAACAAAAATTTGATATATTTATAGTGACAAAAAATATATTTAAAAAAAAAAAACACATACTCATTTTGATATGTTTAGTTTATCTAAAAGTAGAATTGATTTTGCCTCCGTAATTGATTCTACTTGAAGCTAAAAATTACAGTTTTTAATTCTAGAACTAATTTTCACATTCAAATTTATTTTTCATTTTATTTTTACATGAATATATTCAAATTTAAATAATTTTATCTTCAACTCAATTTAGCCAAAATCAAATTTTACCAAAATCAATTTATTCATCAAAATCATACATTATAATTTAAAAAGCACATCATGAATTTATTCAATACATTATGATCTATAAAGCACATCAATCTTGCCCCTTCATATTCTTGTCCTTGATGCTCTGTTTTATTTGAATTTTACTTGTTGAAAAGAAAGACCACGTGGCAGCATCTTAATAGTTTGATTGATCAAACGGTAGGAAAATAGCAAAAGTCTCACTCTAACGGTTCTCAGTTCCTACGAATAGAAAGAAAGCTGTTTGAATTTGTGTCTTTCAACGCAAACGAAACCCCATTTCTTGAAAACAAGTGTTACGTACCAAGCATGTTCCCAGAACCAGATAATGGTAACAACATAGAACTTGGTGCTACTTTACTCACTACTACTAGAGGTAGCGTGTGCAACAAGAAATGGCTTCAATGGTTATACAAGAAGCCTACAACTTCTAGGGCTAACTATGAAGAATCTACATCACCCTTTTCTTCAGTAGAACTGAGTGTTACGAATGATATTGCTGGAATTGTGAAGGAGAAGGATTTGAAGTCTCTTCTTGAGTTTGGTGGGGTTGGTAGAGTTTGTGATGTTCTCCGTGGTCAAATTCATCACTCATCAGCAGAGGTAATAATTCTCTTTAGTATCATGGATGGATGTTTGATCAAATATATAAATGCTTTCTTGGTTTATTAAGTGTTAGGGTTGCGTTGCGTATAATATCTGCGTGGCACCAACACTTTTGATTGAAGGTATGTTCCGGTGTCCAACATGTGTGAGTGTCTAACACAACACCGACACATATGATTACTTTGAGTTATGTCATTTTCGCAAAATTTTATCGGGGTCAACATCTCAAGTGTGTGTGTGTGTGTGTTGTGTCTGATGTTTGTGATTGTGTCTGTCTGTTCTTCATAGCATATAATATATCATTGAAATTCAAGTATGAGTTGTTAGTACCACATTGACTAGAAATGTGTTAAATAAAAGATATATAAGAGAGGGAACCCATATGCTTAATCCTCAAAGTTTTGGGTGGATGTGGTGTCATGGTCTCTTGATGGACCCGATCGTTAGATGTAGGGGCTTCGCCAGATTTCCCAACATAATATACAGTCATACGCTACTACTAGCAGTTGTTATTAGCTTGAGAAAGATGTATTTTTTTGTTTTGTTGATGAAGTTTTGGTTTTTATGGAATGAACAGAAGATCACTATGAACCTTGGATCAAGCTTCTTTGACTTTTTATGGTATACCATCAAGGACAATCGTTACACAATTTCATTGCTTCTGATTTCGGCCGTATTCTCCTTAGCCATAGGATACATGGAAGAGGGACTCAAGTATGGTTGGCATGATGGCGTTGCCATAGCATTTGCTGTTCTACTAATGCTTGCATTCTCTTCAATAACAAGCTTTTGGCGTCATAGGAAAATGATGAACAAACCGACAAAGAGAAAAGGCAAGGAGGTGAAATTCAATGTTAAAAGAGGTGAAGTGTCACAATCTGTTGATCTTGCTCTCGCGGCATCTGATATTGTGGTGGGCGACATGGTGTTTCTGAGTCCTCATGATGAAGTTCCAGCTGATGGTTTGCTTGTGAGCCGTGGAATCCTTGTGCTGGCTAAAGGAATCAAAAAAGAAAAAGTTGATCCTGATGAGAATCCATTTCTTATAGCTGGTTTGGAGGTGATTGCAGGTTATGGACAGATGATTGTGACATCAGTTCGAAACAAATCAGATTTTGCTGAGATGAAGTGCTCAATGAGTTCTCATTTTGAAAATAGAGGCCTTTTGGAAAAACTAATTGAGAAGCCGATTTCCTACCTTGACAAAGCTTCTCTTTTTATCTTTACATTGGTTTCATTTGTGGTGTTCATTCGCCTAATTTGTGAAAAAGACGGAGATGGTGATGGATTGCCAGATATTAAAGTTTCAGTTGGCTTGTTGATGCAACTCCTTGAGAATATTTTGTTGAGACCAAGAGGAAGGATTTCCATTCTAGCATGTGTTTTTACAGCTGCAATATTGTTTGTGCAACATGGAATGCCACTTATGGTTACTTTTTCTCTCCATTACCACATTAACGATGTAGTGCCAGACCAAGAAGCTGTTTTTAATGATTTATCTGCTTGTACAACCATGGGGTTGGTAACTGTCATCTGCGTTGATGTATCTGGTAAGCTCATTTCTAAACCAATGGAGGTCAGTGAAATCTGGATAGGGGAGGGGGAGACAGAAATTTGTGAAGTTGAGGGTTCAGAAACAGTTGTACTTGACAAGCTTAAAGAAGGAGTTATTTTATCGGTTATTTCACCAGAACTTTCTCTTTCTCCGAGGTCCAGCGCACTTGTTTCTTGGGCAGAAACAAAGTGTGAAATGGACATTAAATCTTTCATAGAAAGATTTGACATTCTTAAGCATAACAAGCTGAATTCTGACAAAGGGGGGAGTGGAGTTTTGGTGAAAGAAGTTTTAGGCACTGAACAAGTTCTGCATCTGCACTGGAGTGGTTCTGCATCCACAATATTGGAAACGTGTTCACGATATTATGATAGTCAAGGAGAATGTCATGCCATGGGAAATCAGAAAATAAAATTTGTGCAGAAGATCATAGAGATGGAGGATAGTGGCCTTAAACCAATTGCATTTGCTTATAGAAAAACACATTTGCAGGTACTTGAGCAAGACGATTTGACCTTGTTATCTCTGATAGGTTTCAAGGAAAAATGTCAAAAATCGATAAAATCAGCTTTGCAAGGTGTCCAAAATACTGGAATAAAGATCAAATTGGTCTCAGAGGACGACATCGATTTAGTTGAAGAGATAGCTTATGAACTGGGAATAGAAGTGCCGGTAGGCGGTCACCTTGACGGAAGAGAATTTAAGGATTTGCATGAAGAAGCTAGATTCGATGAAGTGGATAAAGCCATTGCAATGGGATGCTTCTGTACTGAAGATATGCTTTGTATGGTGAATTGTTTGCAAGACAAAGGTGATGTCGTTGCATTCATTGACCAAAGGCTGATAGCTCGTCATACTTCAGAAGTTTTGAACGTAGCCGATGTAGGTATAGTTTCCCTTAATTCTCTGAGAAAAAAAATGGACAAAGGGAGTTGTGGCATAACTATCACATGTTTCAGTGCATTGGAACAAACTGTGAAGGCCGGTAGACGTAAATATCACAATATTCAAAAGTTCATTCAACTTCAGCTGACAATTAGCATATCAGGGTTACTCATAACCTTGATTACAACAATTTTCACAGGAAATTCTCCTCTAACAGCAATCCAAATGATTTGGATAAATGTGCTAATGTGCCTTCTAGGTGGCCTAATGATGGTGATGGAATTAAGTCGCGAGGAAGAGCTTGCCAAATTACCATGTGATAGGAATCAGCCGATTATAACCATGAAAATCTTGAAAAACATTGTTTATCGGGTTTTGTATCAGGCCTTTTTATGCATGATACTTCAATTTGGGGGGCATATTACTCACAGTGAAAAGCAAATTAGGAAAACCATGATCTTCAACACATTCTTATTTTGCCAGCTCTTTAATCTACTCACTAACATAGATTTGTTGAAAAAACAAGTTTTCAAGATGGTTGTTCAGAACTTGATTTTCTCGGTGGCTTTAGGCAGTTGTGTTGTAATGCAGGTTTTGGTGATTCAGTATGCAAAAGGCCTAGCAGATTGCGTACCATTGAATGCTGCTGGGTGGATTATATGTGTGCTGCTTAGCGCTCTTTCATGGGTATTTGAATGGATCTTGAAGAGTCTTCCAGTTATTATGCGCACCAATTATGCTACAAGCTCCGACCCTGCAGGGACCGAGTTATTATTTGCGCCAATTATGCTTCGACATCAGACCCTGCAGAATCCACCAGTTTAAACACAGAATAGTTTTGTTGATTGACATATGCAGCCAACATGATTTCTGTTGAGCTGACTCATCATCGAGTTAGCTATGATTTAGAAGGATTGGCTTTCATCTAACAAGGCTTAGTGGAAATAGTATTAAATTTGTATCACATTTGCACCCCTTTTGTATTTTACAAATAGTATTCTGTTTCTGTCACATTTTTTCATAAATGTAATCAGTTTATCATTCTCTTCTGCTTTGCTTTGTTTCTACAAGTTTTCATACCCACTATAAGTTTGATTGAGGTTTAAGATGGTGCTGCAGCATCATCAAGTTCTTATGCCTTCTATTTGAACTCTATGATGCGAAATAGCCACATAAATGATTCAGCTAGTTTAGGAACAACTAAATGTAAGGACGTCTTTCATCGATTAGATATGTGTGAGGACAAATAAAAGCGACGGTACTTGTGTGTCATTTGACAAATTCTGTTACTTATTAATCAAAAGCTTATAAGAATTTGTTTGTGATTGAAGACTTCTTGTGACAAATCTTCTACTATGTATTGCTCTTGTGACTTAGGAAAGGTTGTGGATGAAGTAAAACAATCTGGCATTGATATGAATGATTATACTGTCTTGATAATTAAAATTATGATAGATGCCATCAGTATTACTAACTTGGTGCCCAGAATATTCATTCATGTCACAACTCACAACTAGGTGCATTTGACCATTGAGCAAACTATTATCCCTAATAAAGGGAATATATGATTTTGTTTTTTTGTAGCCTATTTAAATAGCATCTGTTATGGATATGCTAGAAAAAAGAAACAATATGTTATTCAAAAATAGATGAACAAATTGCACTTTAAAGGGAGATATATGCTAAAAAAAATATAATGAGATCTGATCATAGATATATCGTTAAGTATAATAGAAAAGCGGATAGTAAATTTAACCTGCTTGTCTTTCCGCTAAAAATTAATAATTATGAAATTGTCAAAAATAACTTATTATGAAACATGACATCCATGTCTTACATGACAAAGTTCATACGCAAAACAAATCATATAACTGGGAAAGTTTGTAAAATTTTTTGGGATTTGAGTGTGAAATATGTATTGTTTTGTGCTCTCCATATTATAATTTAGACAAAATCAAGTTCGCAAATGATACAAAAGATTAAATTTATTCAACTCAGGTTAAATGATATCATTACTCGACCAACAAACGTATCGAAATTGTTAAGTCGGATGTTGTAACTAGTGTTTGAATCCCAACTCTTCCACTTGTGTGTGTGAGTTTTCAATAACTATTTTATTGTCATTTCATCTAAGCATAATATCTATACATCGATTTGTATTGGATTTTCTTCCTTTTTTACCCTTCATTTAAGTTATCTTATTTACAATTTATTTCATTTTTATAATATTATTTTGATATCTCCATTTTTTTTCTTTCAAGTTGACAATCTCCTTAATTTCTTTTTTCAATATATCATTCCTTACAAATTAAGTAACTTTTTTTTTATATAATAATTGGATACAATTTTGGTCCCTAACTTTTAATTATTCAAAGAATCCGTCAATCATTTTAAAATCACTCAATTTTAGTCCTTCCAACAAATTTTCTTACTTAAATTTGTGAATTGACCGATCAACACTTTCCAACACATAAAATTACAAGAAAACCAATTAGAAATTTATTCAAAATTGAATGTTCTTTTTTTGTTTTGTATATATGAAGTGGTAAAGTCCACCGAAACTTACGCACATTTTAAGATCCTGATTTGAACGTAGATGAAGACATTTAATCTAACAATTTCAACATTGTCTTAGTGCTTTACATGTGATGATCAATTTCTTATATGAGTAAAAATAAAGTGACTAAAACTATAGTTAGACTGTTACTAGTCTCATCTCATATAATTCTAGTTACACCCAAATTTATTTAAAATTTTATAATAATACCAAAATTGCCCTCTTCATGTAAATTTCTAAAAACCCTTCTTTCATTATCATTCTGAACCCTCACTCCTTTCATCCACAAATTACCATAGATGTGCTACCAGGATCAAAGATTTAAGCAACATCTTTTTCATCGATCTGTACTCTATTCATAAAGGTTAGTGAATTTCATTTTCTAAGAGTTTCTATTTGTTTATTGTTTGTTTTGGTATGAGATATGCCTCTGTTAACGGTAATTTGATTTTACGTAGTGAGAAGTTAGTGTAAACTCAGTTTACGTATGTATATAAGAGGTTTACGTAAAATGAGTTTACATATGTATATAAGAGATTAACGTTAACGTAAACTCAGTTTACGTAGTTAATGTAAATTCAGTTTACGTATGTATATAAGAGGTTAATGTAAACTCAGTTTACGTAAATACAATTAGGTTATTGTAAATCCAGTTTAAGAGGCAAGTGTAAATTTAGTTAAAGGGTATATTAGTCATTATGGGGTGTGTGAATAGTATCTGTCCTATAGTTAAGTCAAAATATTTTCTTTTGTAAAAAAAAATCATATTATTTTCTTTTTCCTTAAATAAGTAATTTTTTTCATTTTCTCTTCTATTTCCATGAAATTACTTTTATAATTAATAGTGTGACGAAAAAGTCCTTGCGAATAAGCAGGTAATTTGGTATTCACATTCATCTCTGTTTTCTGTTTTTGTTCATTTTCTCTTTCTGGTTTTGAAGGAAAAATGGATCAAGTTTTCAACAAGGTTGGATCCTATTGGTTCAATCAGAAAGCCAGCAAGGAGCTTAATTCCGTCGGTAATGAAATCAATGTATCTATCTCCCCTTTTCAATTTTCCCAATTTTTTATATTCATCATCTGAAAAAATATTCCAAAATTATTAATTTTTTTGGATAATTCAACCTTATGGAAATTGAACCACGCTGTTATATTTGATCAATTGAATTGAATTGAATTGATGGGGTATTGTAAAAATGTTTTCTTCTCTTGTAAGATATCTCAATTTTTAATTAGTTAATTAGTAAACACGTTTGTCCAAAATGTTCATATATTTTTGGTAGGCAGATTATATGGTCACCGTGTAGAAGCTCGCGGTGCTCCTTGTCCTTGTAGCTGGAATGGTGACTTGACCGGTACCGGTTCAATAAAAGCAAGGAAAAATGAATATGTGTGGCTCAAAATTCAACTCATATTCATTTTTCCTTGTTTTTGTCAAATTGATATCGATCAGGTCACCATCTTAGACATAATGACGAGTAGGACCGTGAACTTGTACTTTAGAGGAACATTTATGATCATCGTTTGAATTTTAGGTGATTTTGGACCACCATAGAATCCACCTTGTTGGTGCTGAATTTACCAGCTCTTAGTTTTTGATGAATAAGTCATGAGTCATTGGTGAGAGGAAATATGATTATAAGCCTAATTTTAGTTATAGATATGAATGAGATATAGACATAATCCATTGTTTCATTCTTAAGATCTTGTAATTAATGAGATGATTCTGTTACGCAGAGGGAGTAGTGAAGCTGTATGAGAAATTAATTTAGGTTATGCAGTTTGAATGCGTTGTAGGAATATTTAATTCTGAATAAGCACAGAAAAGACGTGAGGTGAGCATCTGCAACATAGGTCTGTAAGTCACCCTGTCATAATCCAGCGTTTGAGATAGTATCACATTGTTTGATTGTATAATCCAGCGTTAGCTTTGTTACTGACCTTATCTTCCTGTTAGAGATAATGAGTAATGACCATTCTCACATGTTCAGTTTTGAAATTAAATGCTTCTCTAAAACTAGAACAAATGCCAAAGGTGAATTTTCATTGCTTGGATAATGTCTTTATTGACACCTTCTTCTTTTGATATGCAGTCACTGTCGAACAGTATCGAAGGCGGAACCAAATGGTTGGTCAACAAAGTAAAAGGTTTGTATTTCCTATTTCCATATGTTGCTCAAACATTTATCTTTTCAAGTCCTGGCTATGAAACCTGTGCAGCATTTAAGATTTCATTTTCTTTAACCTTGTAATCCCAAATTGAGAAATTGATAGAAAACTGGATAAAAATACTCGCAGTTAGGATGAATCTAATGTATTGTTTTTCTGTGCATACTGATATCAGTGTAGTATCCGTACCTATGTTGTGGATTTAGAATGAAAGATCAACAGCTGAAACTGAAAATAGTCAGCGTAGGTTATTGTGAGACCCTGTATTCTCACCCCTGTCATGTCCAATTTTTTCCTTACCTTTCTGTCTTCTCTCGTCTCTCTTTTTTCATATCTGTATTATGTACTGATCAAGTTTTCCCTTTGTTGAGTCTCACATTGAATGAGATATGACCTGAAAATGTAATTATAAGTGAGAGAAATCTCTCAATTTACAAGCCTATTTTGGTGGGATGAGTTAGGCCCAATTCAAAATTTTCCTTCCAATCCCCATTGCATGTAATTACATCAACAATGTTTAGATGCTTTGCGGTTTTTCTCTTAATATACACCTTAGTAATTGGTGACTTTTGAAACGGATATGTGCACTAATCTTACACCTTAGTTACAATGGATCTCCACAGTTAGTGTGGACTGAACAGCAACTTGAGAAATTTAGTACTTGGAACCATGGAGGTCTGTTTATAAGTTATTTTGGCAATGATAATTTCTTCTTTTTTTTTACTGCATGATAATTTCTTCTATAAATGTTTGTTTACTATTAATTTTTGCGAAGCTACATTCAGAATTATTTGAAAAATAATTAAACAGTGAGAAGGAATTTTATTTTTTTTTTCGTAGTTGCTGAGGTTTGAACCCCGGACCTTGCATATATTATCCATTGTCCTTACCACCTGAGCTAAGCTCACGAGGACAGTGAGAAGGAATTTAAACCGTATGAACTGTTAGTCAGTAATTTTTTATTCTTTTCTATTTTTCTACAAATATCATCAATTTTTAAAAGTCTTTTGAGGATATGATATTGCTATCTTTCCTTCTATAATTTTGTTAATAGAAATTTTCTAAACCAGTTTGACACTAGTGGTATGAAGCAAAACCACCAATGGTTCTGCTTTATTTCTCCACTACATGAATTGTCTATTATCCAAAAGGTTTTCCTCAAGCAATAAGTATGAACATCATGAAGGGGTTAGGATCCTCTCCATTGTTTATTCTCTCCATTTCTTCCATTACTACAGTTTTAGAGATATAAATACATAAGTGTATTTGTTGAAGTGTATTAAATGCACCTTTGTCACATGATTTGAAATCACAGTTCTATTTGACATAGCAATAATGGTATTTTGTAAAACATCAAAGGATATATTTCTATATTGAAGGGAACTTAATTATATCACTTTGCAGGAAAAATGCAGAAGCCATTACCAGAGTTGTTAAAGGAGTATGATCTACCAATAGGAATCTTTCCTCGTGATGCAACAAACTACGAATTTAACGAAGAGACGGGAAAGCTTGAAGTCTTCATTCCTCAGGTCTGCGAAGTAGGCTATAAGGATTCATCCGTCTTGCGTTTCTTCACCACTGTTACTGGTTATCTGGAGAAAGGAAAGCTAGCAGACATAGAGGGAATGAAGACAAAAGTTATTATCTGGGTAAAAGTGACAACCATTTTCTCCGAGGGATCGAAGCTCTATGTGACTGCTGGCATGAAGAAAACAAGGAGTAGGGAAGCATATGATGTTACAAGAGATGGTGTACCTGTAGATAAGTTCTAAAACTTTCATATGATATTGTTATTAGTTTGACAATCTGTACAAGCCTTTGTTGTTTTATAGACCATTTTGAGTCTTCTTGTATGGTGGGGTGGTTATTTGTACTTCAGGTACTTCAGGTACTGATCCTTGGACCTTGGGTTGTGATTTGAGAAATGTGAAAAGTCTCTTTAGTACTTGATGATTGTGATCAAATAACTGTTTCTGTTTGGTAGTTTACATCTTCACTAATTTTTCTGGTATGACAGCTTATTTTCAAGGCAACAGGTATTGTGAATGTAAACAACAATAATTCTTTTTTTTTTTTCAAGTTTTGGGTTCATAAGTCAATTTCCTGTACTCGGGCCTGGGCCGGTTGGATCAACCTAGCGATCCAACCTGACCCATATAGTTAACCCGAACTTGTTCTAGAATGAGTAGAACCTGACCCAATCGGATTAAGCCCAAAGGTGTATGATTTAGGTATGGGATTTAGAATTCGGTACACGCCAATCTGACCTGATTACTATAATTTAGTTTTGGATTTTAAACTTTCCGATCTTTCTTTTGTTTATAATTTTTCAATTTGAGTACGTTTTCTTGTGAGTTTATTACTAATACTACATATTTGTGCTTGATAAATTATGATCTTAGAAATGTTCAAGTATCAAAACTGTCTTGATTTAGTCACAATTTTTTACTTTCTATATATATGTTTTATTTAGGACCTGCAAAACCAACACCGAATTAGTTTGGTTTTCAATAAAAACTATTGATTCGAAACCCAAATCATATCAGAGAAAATTGATTGTGTTGAGTATCAGGTTTAGCCAAACCCGAACCGGGGACATCCTTGATCTTAAAGAGTAGTAATTTCCCGTGAAAACCGAGACTCTTTCCCGAAAGACCAACGGAACACATACTATTTGCAGTAGTTGGTCTATTCCATCTGTTATAAATGGACGTGCTAAGGAGTTGAAAATATGAATTATGCATCTCATAATACCAGCATTCAGTATATCTGCACAAGATTGTGAACTATGATAATGGTTATAAATCGATGTGCCTAGGACAAAGATTGATTGTTTCAAATTGGTGCAGTTTTTATATACCTTTTATGCAATAGCATTCAAATTGGTCCTGAACCTATCCTCTACCTTCCTATTCCAAGCGATCGGGAGTTAGGTCATGATAAGTTTGGGAGTTAGGATCGGGGGGACACTTTGGGATTTTTGAGGGACCTATAAACAAGCTAAGGGGCCTAAAGAGCATCTTTCTAATATATATGGATGGTTTTGTGAAATTTATTATGAGCATATCAAATATTGCCTCTATACTTGAAAATATCAATAAAAAATGCTTAAATTGTTAAGAAACTAGATCGATTCTAAATTTGAAAAACATGTTTTACTATGGAGGGGGTTATAAGTGGAAAAAGTTCTTACATTAGTAGGAAATAAACACTGAAAGTCGGTGGCTTTCATTTTGCAACAGTAAATTTTTATTTTAATCCATATGATCATACATACAAATTATATTTTCTATTGGTGTCTACAAAATACGCAAATTGATTTTCCGTTCAAAAAAGAAAAGTGATTAACAACATTTATTTGCAATAATGAGTGTTTTACGTATTTAACACCCGACTAAGTAGATATTTTATTGTGGAGTAAAAAATTTGTATGCTTATACAAAATTGTGGTTATACAAGTATTATCGCAGTAGAATCTCAATTTTATCCGATCAAATACAAAATTTCCAAAAAATAAGTAGTAATAATTTTAACTTATGATGTTTTCCATCTTTCTTAATTTCCCCATACAGTAAAAAAATCTAAGAGATATGCTTTCTTTCATTTGTTAAGTCTATTTAAAATAAGAGTGAAGACTCATTCTCATCCTTCATAATTTTCTAATGGTTCAATTTAGTCCTGACAAATAAAATCCAAATTAGTCCCTAATATTTTTATATTATATACAAATCAGTCTTTCTATTATAAGTTTATAGTAAATCAGGGATTGATTTGTCTCCAATATGAAAATATCACTAATTTCTTTAAACCCACTGCTATAAAGTGTAAAAATTTATGTAATAGATATTGTTGGCACAACATTCATAGAGTGAACTCTAAGATAGAAAGCTTCTAAGTTGAACTGGTGAGAAAGATCAATAGTTGACAATCAACATGGAATGGTAGAGAGCGTCCTTTTATATTTGTAAAACTCACTTTCCAGTTTTTTTTTGGACAGGACTAACACTCAAGTTGTAATTGTATTTCCCGGTACAAAATTAAAAATGAGATAGATTAATGATATATATCATGATGAATGTCTATCTTTCAAATGGTAATTGTATTTCCCGGTACAAAATTAAATTAAAAAATATTTAAAATTGGATAAGGGTAAAATAAAGTTTTCAAAGGTTGGGCTGAACTTGATTGAGTTAAAGGGATAAAGAGCCGGATGTCATGGGTTCAAACCCAAACAAAGTAGAAAAATTAATATTAACAATTAATTACTAACATTTGTCATTAAAAAAAAAGTTTTCTTAGGCGTTGAAGTTAAGTAGGGTCTGTTTAGTGGGTCTGTAACCACCATTAGCGTCTAAATGCGTGCATTTGGGCCTAAAAAGGCATTATAGATCCAATACATGTAGAAAATTTCTCAAAAGGTCCCTTCAATTGCTCACATGTCTCTCCTAATTAAATTTGAAAATGATCGCTCAAGTCCGGAGGTTACGACCTGATCTTCTTTTAACATATATATAAGGAAATCTCACTTGTACTACTCCTTCCTCTATACTCTACCCTCATATTCCATCCTTCATCGGATCGTAACTGACAAACCAAAGTGGTTAGGAGTTAGGCCTTTGTAAGTTCGAGTGTAAGAACTAAAGGGACGAATTTTGAGATTTTTGTGGGCATGTGAGCAATCTAAGGAGCATAAAGAGCAATTTTCTAATATACATGGGTAGTTTTTTGCAGTCTGAAATTTACTATGAGCATATCAAATCTAGCATGTTATGTTAGATACTTGAAAATGAAAATTGTTCTTCTCCCATCAAAATTTTCTCACTCTCATTCAAACTGACGAAAATATCCCCAGCGTGACTTAAGTCACGCAGGTGTTATACCCAGCGTGAGTTAAGTCACTCTGGATTAGAACCTGAATGAGTTAAGTCACCCTAGTGGTTATTAATGAGATCAATTTGAATTTTAATGAAAAAAAAAGAGCATGTTAAAAATAGTACGTTAGAAAATAATGTTGCTATCAATCCTACTAAAAATAGAGGTATATCACCATCAATATTTTCAAAGTTGCGTGTGCCATCCACAAGCCTGAATCTTCAAATTTGTCCACAAGCAAACAATCCTCACAGCACTTGTTTACTGTTTCAATCTCTAAATTTGATAAATGCATTTTAAACTAAAAACACTGTGGTCCAGGTCTATAGCACATGGTGTCCACAGAGCAGTTTCAGACTTTATAAGCCTGAAAAGCACTTCCAGACTTGGCTGATTCCATTGAAAATTTAGAGTTCTACATTCTATGAGGAACTTATTTTAAGCATAAGGTTTGTAAGTGTAATTAGGATTAAAAATGCGATTAAATATTATAATTATAATAGTTAACGAAGAAATTAATGATTGATGGTTGTTGAAAAGAGATTATAATTGATTCTTATATATGTCTTTATATTTTAAAATTATTGTATGATTTTCAATTTTTAAGCAATAAAAAATGCACTTCTCTTACCGACAAAACAATCATTTATAAACTTATTTTTAATAGATTTGTCCATTTGATTCTTTTTATTGTAGAGAAATATTGTTCTCAGCCGCTACACTTGTTATACTTAAAATCAAATTAAAAAGTAAATACCCAATTTGATATCCAATATATTTTTAAATATTCAACAATATTTTTAAAGTATCTTTTATATTTGTTTCCTCATACAAACTCTTATGTTTATACTTTATACACTCTTATTTTATACATTTATTTATTTAATATTTCATTTTTCTCTGTATTTTTTTTTCATTTCAAAATATAAAGATATCATCTTTTTATAATAATGAGAGTAGGTTATAGATGTGAGAAATTAAATTTCAAGAATCTTTGGCAGAAAAAGGTTTAGCTGTCACAAAGCTACAGACAAAAAAGCTTCTCTGCGCAATTTTGGTGTTTTCTTTCGTTCATTTCCCCACTCGCTTGCTTCTCACACTCTAATAAACTCACAGGTCCCATGTGATGTTTGCTTCTGTTTTCTTTGTTTTTCTGGTTAATTCTTTTTGATAATGATCATTTAGTTCCTGAAATTATAATGAGTAGTTAAAATAGTCTTTTAATGTATCAAAACTTCAAAGTAGTCTTTGATTGTGCATTTTGTTAGTCAAAATAGTCCTTAATGTTAAAATATGTCATTAATATTGTCAAATTAATCCTCCAATATACTTATTTATTGTCATATTAGTCCTTATAAGTACATGTTTATTGTCATTTGAAGCCCTATGTGAAAAAAGTTATTGTGAACATTAAGAGATTATTTTAGTGTTAAAAACTATTTTGACTAACAGAATGCACAATTAGATATTATTTTAAAATTTTGATATAATGAAGGACTAAAATGACTAATCATTACATATTCAGGGACTAATGTGACTATATCTTCATCTTTTTAAAACTGAAAATTCTAGTTATGGATTATGATTTGTATAGTGAAAAAAAACGTAAAGTGTTGATAAATTAATTAATATTAAATGGGACTCGAGTATTTCATTCGACAATAAATTAAGTGTTAGAAAGAGTGATTAGTACTGCTCTTTCTTAATATATCAATCCGATAATAATGCAATGATTCATTTTATTTATTAAAGGTGATATTGTTTGTGTGTAGTCATAAGATTGAAACTATGCAAAGACATTAATTCTTACAATAATATATTGTAGTAAGCTAACGTTCGAATTTTAGATATGAGCAATGTTCACACTTAGTGTTGGATAATGTTTTAACTATGATTATTTTTAGAGGAGGAAATTTATATATATAAAAAAAAACAAATAGAAAAGTTGTTGGTGTAGGGCAAGAGGAATTTTTCTTCGCTGACTGAAGGTTATGTGGCCTTCAAGCCAAAGAAACTTCAACGCCATACTGTAACAGATGATATACATGGACTACGAAGATCCTAGTGTGAGATAAAGTTAAGAAATTTCCAATTAAAAGAAAAAAAGATAGTCAATAAAAAGACCAAGTTACTAAGAATTTTCTTTTATATTTCAAGTTTTTTATGAGATGTTTTATATTTTAATTAACCCATCATAATTACTTAATTTGATGTTTATCTCTAGTAGGTGCTTTAAGCATTCTTATCCTTTACATCCTTAGGACCTCATACGAGATTCAATATGAAAATAGTTTATAAAGCTGGCAGCGATACACTAGATTATTTTGCACGAAATTGAGTTGCCTTTGGTTAAATGAGCTTGTTAATATCTCATCCAAGCCATTTTAGATTATTATGGGACATCACTTGTGTATCATTCCGACGGTAACGTTACCAACATTAACCAATTCAATTTTGATATGTAAGTCGATTCAAATTTAAATTGGTCTTTGTCACATAAGTGCATTCTATTTTCATAAGAGAAAATCTTGTTATATGTTTTTTTTAACCAAATTGTTAGATGATATACTTAAATTAAGTTTACATGACCTACTTAAACTGAATTTGTTTAAATATGTATACTTACACTCAGTTTACATGACCTACCTAAACTTAGTTTAAAATTAAATTACAGTAGAATCAAATCTTCTCCATCATAAAAGAAGATCCTTTTTTCCTTTAGGTTTTGTTTCTCTCAATTTCAATTACACTAGAATCAAGTCTTCTCCATCAAAAGGAGAAATCTTGTTTGAAGAAATATGGTTTTGGAAGAGAAAAAAGGAAGAGGCATTTTCTGGGTTTTGGAAGAAGGAAAAAGGAAGAGACGTTAATTTTCTGAGTGAATTTGAAAATTAATTTTCTAGGTTAATTTTCTGGTGAATTTATTGTCACTTTAGGATGTAACCATGAATACATAGGATGCAATTAAAAAAATTCTAAAGTCTAAATGCATCAGTTGTTTAATGAATCTGAAAAAGTAAAAGTTACTTATAAATGTGATCATATGAAGTATTTATTATCTTAGTTTATCCTTTTCTCTCTCAACACTAATTAATTAGAGATAATTTTGTTAAAAGAGTATACATTACTTTAACCTTTAAAACATAAATAAAATGGAACAACAGTTAAAAAAAACACTTACAGAATTAGTATTACCTTTATATCATTGATCTAATGACCAACACATACTCAAATAAACACATGCGTGAAGGAGAAAGAGTGGTGATATATGATCGAAATCAAAATTCCGTATAAATTGTCCTCATAACCAAACTATTAAATTGTAACCACGTGTACAAAACATAGTGAGCATGTGTTACACAAAATATCACCGGTTAATTTACGCGAGATACCAGATACACTATCTTTTAAACACTCATTATCTTATTAATATGAGTCGTAACCTATGAAGTTCGGATACGTGATATGGGTGTGAGTACGATGCGATACGGATATGCAGATATACATAATTTTTAAAATTTGGGATACAATCCGGTTAAAACGTTAACAAAAATTTTATACTAAAATTTATATGCATGTAAAATACTTGAAGAAAACCAACATTGATTACTCTTCATTATTATATTATTATAAAAGTCGCAATTTAAAAAAATAATAATATATATGATCAAAATAAAAAAATGTAAAATTTTCTTAAAAAATGAATCATATACATTTCCACTTAATTTTCACATTGTACCACTTGATTACTCTTAGTCTTTTATAAGATACGTATCTTATAAGTATACTTATATATCTCTTCTCTGGAATATCCTATAAGTATCAGAACAAATATTTTTTAAAAATTAAAATAATTAATTATGATACTTCGTGAGTACATATCCACAGGTATCCGTATCAGATATATATCTGATACGGGTACGTCTTAATGATATAAAGGTAATACTAACTCTCCATGATATAAAGGTAATATAAATATACAGGTACATCTTCATATAGGTCGTAACACATGAGAAAGTCTATCATGGTCATAAATATAAATGTATAGTGTTTGGACACACACATCAAAATATTTTTCTAATAATAAAAAAGAAATTGATAATAAAACGAATGCTAACCATTGCCCTTGAGGCATTGGATAAGGGGATAAAAATAGAAATATAGTATTGAAAAATGGTGAAAAATGATAAATTTGACTTTTTAAAAGTTAAAATGTTGTTGAAACCAATGCAAACATGCTTCTTTTGGCTTCCTTAACCAATGGTTAACAAGACCCTAAAATGATGTAGTCTTTTGAAAAAAAGTTTTTGATGTGTGTATAACTAAATACTATGCATTTATAATTGTGTGCACGCAAGTATACGCCTCCGTAACACATATGTGAAACTTATTTTTAATACGAGTGATTTACGTTGATATAAAAAAAAAATTGAATATTAAATTTAAAGTGAGTGTTGAAAAGGAACCTTTCATACAAGCTCGAATATTTTATAGGGCGCGTATGATGCCAACAAGAAACAGAGCGAGTGAGGCAACAATAATTGGACCGAAAATGAAGATCAATACTTGATTACTACGTGGATCGGATATTTCCTACTTTTCATGTTCACACAACATTAGGCCACGAGCTCGCCACACGCCTCTTCTTCTCTTTAAATCTCAACCCTCCACGTCAAAACTCATCCAACGATCCACATTAATTTCATATCCCCATTTTACCCTTCTCCACCACTACTTATATCACCTTTGTCCCTCACCCTCTTCACAACCACACAACAAAGCCGCCATTGTTAACAACCTTCAATCCTTTCTCAATTTTCTCAACGACCCTTTTCGTTATTCTTCTCTAATGGCTCTTTCAACTTCCAAAGTTTCGATCTTTTCACCTTCTCCCATCGTGGGTCATTTCTCAAAAAACCTCACTTTTTCTTCTTTGAATCTTCCTATGGATGGTGATAAGAGGAAGAACGTGAAGGTTCATGCTGCTGCTGCAAATGCACCAACGGCATTAACTGGTGTTATCTTTGAACCCTTTGAAGAAGTCAAGAAAGATGTTCTTGCTGTTCCTATTGCTCACAATGTTTCTTTGGCTCGTCAGAATTATCAAGATGAAGTTGAATCTGCAATCAATGAACAGATTAAGTAAGAAAACTTTATTAATCTTTTTCATTTCATTACTATTTATTCATAAAGTTTCTCTTTTTAGAAATCATTCTTTTTTTACTTTTTGTTCTTTGGTTGTAAAAATGTTAGAGATCTATAGATCTATTTTTTTCTCCTTTTTTTATTTGTCATTTTAAATTTCAGCTAAGTATTTTGCTAACCTAAGTTGTTACTTTATTTAATCATATTTATGTATGTATAATTTATAATATTGTTTTTTTTTTTTTATGATCTTTATAATTTATAATATTTTCTGTTTTTTATGATCTTTTATTATTGCTAGGAGTTATAATGTTTCTATAATGATGTAAATGCAGTGTGGAATACAATGTTTCCTATGTGTACCACTCTTTGTTTGCATACTTTGACAGAGACAACGTTGCTCTCAAGGGACTTGCCAAGTAAGGATGATACAAAACCCTCATAACCTTCATTTTGTAGCTTATTTCTTAATACTATACTGTTATAAATTTTTTGTGACTTTGTGAATTTTTGTGTGTGGAGAACAGGTTCTTTAAGGAATCTAGTGAGGAAGAAAGAGAGCATGCTGAAAAGCTCATGAAATATCAGGTTGGTATAAGTATTTAAGAATGAAATCATGTTGGTTTTTATAACATTTTCTAGTTACTTTAGAGTTATATATAGAAGTTAATTGTTAAGTAGTAACTTTTTGGTATAGTTGTAAATAACATGGTAAATCATGATTCTTTAGTATAATAGCTTGAATTTTTAGGAGGATCTGTGTTCATGCTTTTATCTTGATGTTATAGTTGTGGTTGCGGTTATCCTGCAAACTTTTATGTTGTGATTAAATGCGACACGTTATGCCGTTACAAAGACCTTAAATCATTATATGTTAAACTTTGTTTGTTTAATATTGTCCTGTTATGATGGATGCAGTGATAACTTGTATTTATGACTTTGATTTGTTTAGAATGTTCGTGGTGGAAGAGTGGTGCTGCACCCTATTGTGAGCCCTCCCTCAGAATTTGATCATGCAGAAAAGGGAGATGCATTGTATGGTGAGTGTTCTGTTTTCATTTACTTTGAATGTTTTTTTCCTCTGTTTTGATTTATCATATTCTATTGCATGAAACATAGACACTGACACATGTATGTAAATTTTTATAATGATAGTTTTAAGTATATGGAAGTGATTATTGATTAAATATAATCACATGTGTCGGTCTCATGATCGTTATGCATTAGACACCAAACACTTTTTCGATCTGCAGTGTCGATGCTACATCATAAATAATATTTGCATGTTCAATGTTAAAAGCCTTTTAATTATTTGTGCTGACTCTTGCTTTTTTATTTTCCCTTTTTTTGTTTTGATTCAGCTATGGAATTGGCTCTGTCTTTGGAGAAGTTAGTAAATGAGAAACTTCTGAATGTTCACAGTGTAATGCGTCTTTCTCTCTGTTTTTGAATTGAATATTGCTCTTTTCATGCAATAAAAATTTCTGTTTCCTATATATACATATTGAGATCAAATGGCTAATCAGTCTAAGAATTATGTTTCATGAATATAATAGGTGGCTGACCGTAACAATGATCCTCAATTGGCAGACTTCATCGAGAGCGAGTTTTTGGTAGAGCAGGTAACACTTGCCTTAAGTTGTCAAGTTGAAACTTGAAATCATTTTTCTGTATACCTGGAGTAGAAGAAATATTTTGTTTGTATCCATGAATTTTTATACCTAAACTTGAAAAACAAAAACAATTTGGGACTGCAATTTTTACTGATACATCAAAGTTTTTGTTTGCATTGTGATTCTAATTGCTACTTCATCAGTAGTATTTAACTGCAGTTTTTCACAATACCAATTACCAAGATTAGAATTGCAATGCAATGCGATCACGGTTTAAAACTTTGATTCAATTGTAGATGTTTTCAGATTATACTTGGATGATATTTGACATGAAAAATCTTTAGCTCCAAAAGTTACCAAGTGTATCAAAATTTTCCAATTTTTTCTTCTTGTTCTTATATGTATTTTCCTTGCACAGGTTGAATCAATTAAGAAGATATCGGAGTATGTGACTCAACTGAGATTAGTTGGAAAGGGTCACGGTATGTATATTTCCATACACATTACTTTGGTAATAAGAAAATCAAATGATATAAAATATATGAATGAGGTTTAACAGAACATTTGTTTCTTTTGCTTGTAGGTGTGTGGCACTTTAATCAGACTCTTCTCCATTGATTAAGATGATGATGTTTGATCTTGAACATTTGGTTCATTATGAAGCTACGTGTTGTTTTTACATTACTGGAATAGTGAATAAATGTATTCTCCTAGGTAGAAGTAGAAGCTGTGTAATATTTTAGTTGCTAGTAAGAACTATGGGTAGAAGAAGACCTGGAGCCATAACAACTGTTTGTAGTTTGCAACAATTATTTTGTTAGAAATGAAAATGACGTTGGCTATTACTATTCTGTAGTTTCAATTAAATGTTTGGTGGTGTGAAAATTTTCTTGCATCAGAATCAATAAATGCACAACTATCATTGGTGTTTATTATGCGCAAGTTCAAACAAATTGTGGTGACACTACACTTTTAACAATTTCTAAACACATGCTTAGACTCGTGAGCTTCCTGCTACTTGGCCTGTTTGGATTGTAACATTTTGAACTTATTTATTGACATAAGCCCTTTTGAAAATGTTTTAGAGAATTTATGAAAATAGCTTCATGCTCATAAGTTGCTTTTTTTTTTTTGACAAACTCTCCGGTATAGTTTATGAAAATAGACTTAACTAGTTTAACTTGATTTTACCTTTTGTTATTTAAATTAAGGAGAATGCTAAACAGTGTCTTAGGGCATTGTATCATGATAAACATTTATGTTATTAGCTAAAAATTAAGTTGTTTATCCAAACAGACCACTTGTGTTGTTGCATTTGATTCACCAATCACTGTGACATATGCATTGACACACACCTACAAGCAAATGAAAGCCAAAATGTTATCAAATTCATTTCCAAGACAAATGTTATCAATGCCCTTAGGTAGAAGGAAATTAATTTGATAATGTGTTATCTGAAGTCCATATAAAATTGATAGTTATGATATATTGCAAATTTTATTACTTTTTTAAGTTCACTTCTTACCTAATCTCCTACTAAGCAAACTTCAAACACATGCATTGTCCATGTAGAAACATTAGTATCAGTTATTTTATGTCCTTATTCAATTTGGCCGAAAGCATAGTATCGAATATGAAGATTATTTATTGGTATTCTCACAGCGCACGAATATTCATAAGTTGATGATTGAATTTGAATCATTTTCTACGTAACTTGTGTATATTCATATTCACCACAAGATTCCATATCGTTATAGAGATTATCAAGCTCATTTCTATGCCTGTAATCAACATCACAAAGAAAAAAAGAAAGATAAGGAACTAAACTACAAACAATACTTTAGCAATTTGTTGGATTGTTGGGTATTATTGAAATTATACATTGACCATAACTATGTCTATGACAACTAAAGTGAATATAAAGTTTGGAGGGCACAAGTCTTATGATGCTTTAGATGTTTTGGATAAAATTGTAATATTCAAGCAAAATATGAGTAGGAATCCTTGCTAGCATGCAAGTTGAGACCGTTTGATAAAATTTCGGATGATCAAATTGTAAGTTTAAAATCAAGTTTTTTTTGTTACGCTATAAGATTAGGTTTAAAACTGAACATCGTTGATTGTCAAGTGTGAGTACATGAGTTCACGTTATGAATAAATAAAAATATTGTCGTGTGAACATAGCTCAGTTGACAGGGACATGCATTGTTATATGCAGGGATCGGAGTTCGAACCCCGGACACCCCATTTATTCACCTTGAAAAAGGTGAATTCTAACCATCAGACTACCTGACAAAAAAAATAAAAAATATTAACATATAATTGAAATCACTTGTATGATTAAAGTTACTTGCGCTGTTAATTTAGTGTGATGATCCATTAGAATAAGAATTTAAACATATTCTTACATCTTTTAAATTAAGCAATCATTGAAGATTTTTCTTAGAATATGCTAAACAAGATTTCTTTTAAATAGTATGTACAATGTCATGACTCCTACTTTCATGAATGTTATGTTTACGATGATTGATTTAGGTTAGGTCTAACAACGTAACTTGTTGTATGTTTGACAAACTCATTTTAATAGACAATCTTTTATTGGTTGAAATTCATACATACACCTCTGCACTTCGCGAACAACTGTGGCATGGCTTGTTCCTACTCTTTTAGTAAATAGATAGTAATCATGTAAATACAACTCAGATCATAAACTGTGACAAGAACATTTGATATTTTTTTTTTTAGGGTAAGAACATTTGATACAGATTGTTGTATCAATTCGCATATGCCATTTTCTACTTCTAACCACTTAGTTTTTCTGGGTTTCGCTACTAGATTCATTAGAAAATAAATTACTAAGTAGTGCAATTTGATTTGGATTTTGCTTCTTCTACTTATCTCCTCAACCAAATATTCTCAATTCAATGATATCCACACAAAGAGACAACGGTCCCTCGTCAATCAGTTTTTTGGGTTTATCTTTATCGTCATTGTGTTTAGTATTTTTTAACTTTCTCTTTGTACAGTTTGTACTTTGTAGTGCATTTAAGTTAAGGAAGATGTTACATAGACACCCTTTATTCCCATACACACTTGTACACCCCATGCATTGGGAAGAGACAAGATAAGATGAAAGAGAAAGTGTGCTTGTGTGGGGTCCATATGACCACGTGTCCGATTTTTGTGTGGATGTCCAAGGGTGTATTGCCACTTAAGGATGTCTATGTATCGTTACTCTTAAGTTAATTATGAGTTAATCAACCTTCACAATCATAACATTAATTGAATTGAATTGGGTCAGGAGAGTAATCAATCTGAATTAGAGAAGAGATCAACGATTTACAAGGGTAATTTGTAAGCTTATAACTAAAATGATTTCTGTTTGGACCTATCCAAAATATAAATAAAAAAGAAACAAGACAATTTTTTTAGGGGATAAAAAGAAATTGACATGTTTGATAACAATTTTTTTCACAAGTTTATACATTTGTTTTTCACTAGTTTATAGTATTTTTAAATATGTTACTTCAAGTTCATGTAGCTGTATACTTTGCTTATAATTTATCATTTTTTTCCTATAAAAAAAACCTGTCATTTTTTTATCTCATCCTTATCCTTACTATCTTAACTTAAAAAATGATTATATTGTTAATTTGATTATCCTTTTAAGTTATTTCATATTTATAAACTAGTTCAAGCAAATTCAATCTATTAGTTTATCTACGGTTAATTATTAGCTAATTTATCAATTATCCAATATAAATTCATCCATTGCTAGTTTATCTACGGTTAATTATTAGCTAATTTATCAATGAAACACTATGGGAACAAATCAAAGTCATAGAAGATTTCATTGATAATCATCCAAGACTTTTTGAACAAACATAAATCTAAGTTACCTTATATGACGTCTAATTGAGTTTTCAGTTCAAATTACTAAGCATTGAAAATATAAGCAAAAACTATAGACATGTTGATAACACACATGCAAATCCCAATCAACTCATTCAAGTAGGCTCTAATATGCATCAACAAATCAAACAATGGAAGTGCATGGAACTTAACTAAAGAATGATCTTGAATAACAGTATCCACTTAAACCAAACATTTTTGTATATCTCTATTTTTCTATTGGATAATATTCATGCAACTCCTTTCCATCTAATAAGGAGTGGTAGAAAGGGTGTTGTTTGCTAGCACTTTTCTTTGTCCCATTTCTATGAATGTGGTCTAGAAAAAGTCCAATAGGAGTGTCTCTCACATTTTAAGCAAAAACAAGAGCACAAGCTGAGTAAACATCCCATAAAAAGGTTTATTTACTAATATGATGTGTTTGGATCAACTTACATTCCCAACACGTTATAGGAGTTGGGACGCTGGTAATACACAATGCTCATATCCTCAAAATCAAGGGCACAGACTCTTAAAACAGTTTTGGAATCCCCAGAAAGAGAAACCTCCTACACTGGCCAGCAAAACCAAATTCCACAAATCAAAAATAGAAATGAAAAGAATGACAATTCTGAATGCAAGCATCTTGCCACACCAATAAAAAATATGCATGCTAAACAAAATAATTCTTCATTCTTAGATAGTATAAAGACATTTATATGACAAAGATTTATTTACTAATATGATGTGTATAGATCAACTTAGGCCTATAACACTTGATACTTACATTCCCAACCCGTTATTGGAGATGAGACACAACTCGCAATTACGCCTAGTCTTTGTTATTGAGGAAAATTGTGGATAAATGACATTGATGCAACACAATTGCAATTGTTGTGATGCGGTTGCAGACTACAATTTAAAACTTTGGTAATATGACAAGGATGCATACATCTGCAACAGACAATGGTTCTTTCTCATTAATGTATAGCAAGTTTTTAAGAGACAGTTACTGCAGATAAGGAAATTTAAAATTATATAAATCAATACAAAGGTGAATTACCAAGACAGGCAAAAACCTGCAGCGAACAAATCCAGTCCAGCTGCAGCAGTTGGCAAGATGCTCTAATCCTCAACATCAAGGGCACAGGTCCCTCTTAAACAGTCCTGGAACCTACACTAGCAAGCAAAACCAAATTCCACCAATCAAAAAGTTAGAAAGGAAAAGAATGACAGTTCTCAATGCAAGCATCTTGGCATCCCAAACAAAAACATGCATGTTAAACAAAACAGTTCTTCATTCTTAGATTGTACATAGTATGACATGACAATGTAGTTCTTCTCTCCCGGCATTTATTTACTCAATGCAACACTGATGTCTCCTACATTGCAGGAGCTTGTAGTTAAAATGAGAAAATGCTTAGCAGAAAACTGATCATAATAACCTTTCCACACATTTTAGTTTATACTTATTATTTAAGAAATGCCTTTCTTTTATGAGTACTGATATCCAAATTGAATGTTAACATTTTTTAAAGCAATAATTAAACAATTAGAAAACCAAAAAATACATTTTATGTGAAGACTGAAGAAAAGCTAAACCCAAAGCACACATTGAATAATAGCAACAATAAAGATCAGACTGCAAACCTGATTGCGAGAGCTGAAGAAATGTATTAGATTCAGATAGTCACATAGATAAACTCTTGAAGTATACTGTGATTGCCAAGATTGTCTTCATTTCAAATGCCTTTCTCTGAAAACATGGCTGATTTCCATCAGCAAGTTCTGTTTAAGTCTACTTTTCATTTTGTTGATCAATAATCAAGTATCCTGGTTTCCTTATCTTCCTAAAGCATTAGGTTCGGATCTTCGAAATCAAGCTCAATTTCAGGACCAAATTGGAGATTAAATTAACTCAAGGAAACTTTTATCCAGCAATTCTTTCACATCATTCATCTACTAAAGTTTTCTTCTTTTTTGTCTTTGTTCAATATCATCGATGGGATCTACTTGCAGAGAGACCCTCTTGGCAGTGCATTCATTTTCATCACAAACAACAACATTCTTATCTGGTGCATGATATTGCTCTACTTTTTCGCCGATTGGTTCATCATATATGAGATAAACTGTTGTCTTCATCACAATGAAACTGTTTCCAAAAACAACAACAATCTCGACTTTGTCACCAGGTTCCATATTTGATATCACTCTCTGCCACTCCTCATTTTCGAAGGACGATAACGCCTCTCTCTTATAGAGTTGAATGGTGGTCTTTGTGTGATTTATCACCAACACATTTTGAAGGCCAACTGATGTTATGCCATCTGGGCTTGATGAATAGACAATGCACATCGTTGTCTTCAAGCTACGTCCTTCCACTTGAGGGACTTCAAAAACTACAGAATAACCTTTGGAGTTGAAAGTTAACCAATTTGGGTAATTATCACAGGGGAGCAAAAAACTACCGCGCCCGTCGACAGTCAAACTCTGTAGAAAAGTGGAAATATATACTGATATCACAATCATTTCTTCAAAGATTAAATATATAATACTCCTCATAAGATAATTATTCGTATTTTGATCAGTAAAAAAGAAAACAATGATATTTGGACACCCCAGTTTTCCAAACACTCATTCAACACCTCATTTTCTCTTTATCTCTCTCTTCCTATCATATCACCAACATATCAAATCTATAACATCACTCTTGTTATCTCTCTCTCTCTCTCTCTCTCTCTCTCTCTCTCTCTCTTTCTCTCAAGGTGTTTAGGTGTCTACCAAACATTTTCCTAAAAATTAAAATTATTTGACTACCTTAAAAAGATTTGAAGTAATGATAGGAAAAATCATTGCTGAATACTTTACAAATTTTGCACAGAAATATTTGCCTGGGTTCTTAAAACAAAGATGTGCAGCTTCAACATACCATATCAACCAAACAGAGAATGTATCTTCAAAAAAATATAACTATTAGACACATGCAAGAGAGAGAGAGAGAGAGAGAGAGAGCGAAACCTGTAAGATCCTCTCTTTGAGAATATTGGAGATTAGGCAACTCGTTCCCATTTGAATTAGAAGAGATTTCATAGAACTTCTTGTTGTTGAATCTTGCAGTTGGCCACGACATTCAATTAATGAAGAAGTCTTCACATCTGATACTTGTGATGTAGTTGCAGGTGATTCCAATTCCTTAGAATTTGTTGCACTTAAAGCATTCAAAATTCTTGTTGCGTCTTGTGAAAGTTGAAGTTCTGATCCACACTCCAACCAAAGGCATTGAAGTTTTGGAAGGACATTGAAAATAGATGATAGATCATGAGAATCACTGTTTGATGTATTCAAAGAAACATTTGATGAGATGCCAGCAGGTGAGAGATTATTTGTTGGCAACATCCAAGACCAAATGATAGAAGGAAACACATCACGGGAGAATCCTTCATATCCACACAACGAAATAAATCCAATGCTTTTTGACCTTACTAGTGAAAAGGGAACTTTCTTTATAGCAGTGTTATCTGCAATTAGAGTAGTTAAGGATTCCATTTGTTCCAGGTCCTCTTCCAAGTTGTCAATCATTAAACATCCAGACAGAATGAGAGTTTTCAGAGATTTCAATGTATAGATGTTTCTCGGAAGGTTACAAAGGCTAATACAATCTTTTAAATTTATCAAAAGAACTTTCTTGAGATGTCCAATGCTATTGGAAACCTCTGAAAGCCTTGGGCAATCTTTGAGTATTAGCTTTTCAAGATTAGGCAAGTTTGAAAAGTCAGGGGTCTGTGTCAGATGATGAGAATGGCTAAGATTGAGAGTTTTCAGCTTCTCCATCCTCTGCAAGAATAGAAATATTCAATTTACGCATAAAAATTAATAAGTGATAATAACTCGTAAAATTCGAAAAATTACACAAAACTAATACCTGCATCTCTTTCCACACAAGTTTGACATTGCTGTTTTGTAACTCAATGGACACTAAATTTCGTTGATAGAAGTTGGCAGGTATGCATTCTAAAGGAAATCCACTCCAACATAGCCATCTCAAATTTCTTGAAAGATATTTAAAATCTCCATCAAGTTGTGCACCAGAAAGTTGAAGCAATCTGAGTCTTTTCATGTTCTCAAAAGCTTTGGTACTAAAACGCTGTGCACTACAACCTGGCAGCTTCAAAGTCAGTCCCTCAACAGCTTTTGTTCCCTGTGAAATATAAAGGACGAAAATTAAAACATGCTATATAGCAGGAAGCACAATCATGTGTAAAATTAAAAGTTATAAGGCAGATAAAGACCTGTAATGAAACCAATCAACTGTTACAAGGAACCAGGAAGCACAAAATGATTCACAACCAAACTAATATTCAAAGCTTTTGTGCTAACAACAGCACAACTGAATGTGAACTACTAACAAAAATGCTTTTTACTTTTTAAGTTTGAGATATTTTAATTCCAGAATTTAAATCAAAGTATATGAAGTTCTTACAGTGTGTTCTGACAATATATCAAGCACATCCTCATGAAACCACAACCTACTGCGTTCCTCAGGCTCCATTGGTGATTTCTCACGAATGATTTCTCTTCCCATATCTCGCAGCAAATCATGCATGCCAAGCTTGTTCTTATCATCAACTGTTACAAGGCTTCGCTCAACAAGGACACTTATTCCAATTTCTGCGAAAAGTCCACAGCCATTTAATATTTGAATAACATCATTTCGGTCTATCCCAATAAAGAAACAAGCTATGTCAAGGAATATTGATTTCTCTGTATCATCATTTAAACCATCGTAGCTTATTTTTAACTTCTTATGTACTTGATCATTGGGAACTATTTTGAGTTTCTCCAATACACAGATCCACTCTGAAACCTCCCTATCAAACAAATAGGACCCAAGAACTTCAAGAGCTAGTGGCAATCCCCCAGAATACTTAACTACATTTCTGGAAATTTCAGAAAAATCTCTTTTCGGACTCGTTTGCTTGAATGCATGGCAGCTAAAAAGCTCAAGAGATTCACTTTCATCCATTTCTTTCATTATGTACATTTTGTCAACTCTATTCCCTCTAAGTATATGCTTATCCCTGGTTGTGATGATTATTCTACTCCCTGGAGCAAACCATTTACAGCTTCCACACAAAGCATTAAGTTGGTCCAATTTATTCACATCGTCAAGTACAAGAAGAACTCTTTTATGACAGAGTCTTTCCTTTAATATAGATTTTCCCGATTCAATGTTTTGTATCTTGGTTGTGGTTTCTTTAAAAATATCATACATAAGTTGTTCTTGCAAATGCACTTGTCCAGAAACTTGCTCCCAAACCTCCCTAATATTTGCAAGAAAGCTTCTACCTTCAAAATTGCGGCCAATTTTATTGTAAATGGCCTTTGCAATGGTGGTCTTGCCGATTCCACCCATTCCCCACATCCCTAATAGTAGAACATCATTTGATGGTTGAGTTTCTAAAAGTTGAATAATATCTTGGACTCGAGATTCGACTCCCACTGGATGATTAGCAATGAACAAGTCTGTCTTGTCAAGCACACGTGTAACATTTTCAACAATCTCCTTGATAATCTCACTTTCATTCCTATAAAAGAACAAATAAATGATACATTTACATATACAAATATATGTATATCTATGTAAAGAAAAATAATAATATTGTTCGATGTGTTTGTGCGCGGTTAAGTTGAATCATTACAAAAAGTTGCAATTAGATTGAAAGTGATGACCAAAGGTCCAAATTGTACGTGCAATAATCATTATCATTTAGCATGTTGAAAACATGGCAATAAAAAAGTCAAGCTTTGCTATTCTGTCGCATCTTAAGCAAAAGCGGCTTACAAGTCATCTCCACAAAAGCGGCTTGATAGAAGGACATGATGCACAACGCATGACACAAATAAATGTTTAGACAATTGGTTGAAAGAAATGGATTAGGGTCCTCTTTGGATAAGCTCTTACGTATAAGCTTTTTTATAAAAAATAAAATAAAATAAAAAATAATTCAAACTGTCTTCATATAGGTTATAAGTTGTTTTCATAAACTATCCTTCAGAACTATGGAAATAAGTTGAAAACAGTTTATGTAGATGTGATAACTTGTATCCATAAGCTCTCTCATACAATCTCAAAGAGTTTAAGTATGTAGATAAGCTCAAATAACTACTTAGACGAATGTCAAGCACAATGAATTTAAATGTATTGATTAGATCAGAAAGTTTGCTAAAAATACTAGAAGTAAATAATGAATTACATTTGAACAAGTAGTAACGCACAGAATAAAATCATTGATTTAAAAGCACAGAATAATCGACAAAGCATATTAAAATGCAGAGAGAGAAGTGAGTAACCTGGAGTTTAGGGCAACAAATCCAGCAAGGGCAGCGGCATCATGAAGAGCGACTCTCCACTTTGGCACCATGAATTCGTCCACTTTTAAAACTCTGTTCAAAAGATTTTGAAAAGCTTTACCAAACTCACTAGTTTGACGACGAACTTGGGAGGGATCAACATCGTAAAATACGGGAAGTACCACCTGGCCTATGGTTCTATGACACTCCATAATATGCATCAACTCTTGCATACACCACTTGGAATCAGCATAGTTTTTGGAGAAGATGATAACAGAGATGCTAGAATCTTGAATTGCTTGCACTAGTGATTTGGATATTCGATGTCCTCTTTGGAGGGAATGATCGTCTTTGAAAACGATAATTCCAGAGGTTTGAAGAGATGCATAGAGATGTGAAGCGAAAGACGCGCGAGTATCTTCGCCTCTGAAACTCAAAAACACATCATACTTTCTTCGTCTACGATCGTTGTTGTACTGTTTATTCAACGGGGATGGAGGCATGTCCATGTCAGGATCAAAATCATCGTCGTCGTAGGGACTATTATCAAGCTGATTATTCCACGGGAGTGGAGACTTGTACATGTCAGGATCCAAATTAGTAATCCGAGGAATTTCCAATTCTTGAGGTTCAGAACTTACCGATTTGAATAGTGAAAAATCAATACCATCGTTCGAGAAAGCATTTTCCAGATCTAAGTACAGTTCGGGTGAATTCATAGTATGGGGAATACATGGATGGATGATACAAGATTTCAGGAAAGAAGTGATTGTTGTTCAATTTGGGGAGAAGTCGTCGGAGAGAAGATTTTTGGAAGAAAACGATATTCGTTAAATCATTACAAGTTTTAGAAATTTGCAATTTTGTACCATATAATAAAACAAAATTAATACATTTGGCTTCTTGACTTTAGATATTTTGCAACACTGTTTGTAGCTTGCAACAATTATTTTGTTAGAAATGAAAATGACGTTGGCTATTACTACTATTCTGTAGTTTGGTGGTGTGAAAATTTTCTTGCAACACGATCAATATATGCACAACTCTCATTGGTGTTTCATAGGTTTAAGTTGAAACAAATTGTGGTGACACTACACTTTTAACAATTTCCAAACACATGCTTAGACTCGTGAGCTTGAGTTTTAGTCAAACTTTGTTAGCTTCCTGCTACATGGCCTGTTTAGATTGTTATATTTGAACTTATGGATTGACATAAGCACTTTTGAAACTGTTTTGGAGAATTTATGAAAATAGCTTCATGCTCATAAGTTGCTTTTTTCATAAACTCTTTGGGATAGTTGACGAAAACAGTCCAAACAGGCATTATCTTATGTTATTTAAATAGCTTACTTATCAGGATAATGATAAGTATTTATGTTATAAGTTCCAAATGTTGTTTATCCAAACAGATCTCTAGTGTTATTGCATTTGATTCACCAATCAATGTGTGTCATGCATTGCCAATTTGATTTTATTTTATTTTTAATAAAATTACGATGGAGTCATTGGAAACCAAACACATTTATTTGACTGCAATTTTCCTTCAAAAGGACCCCCAATGCCCACATTGGAATGTTTGCATCTTTTGACGAAATTTTAACAACGTAGGAGAAGAAATATCATTTGGTTACATAATCATAACTCTGTTGTAACTTGTAGGCCTGTACTTAACATATGTTTTGATTGAGTATTATTGTAAAAAAATAAATTAAAAAATGTCAGCAAAAGGAAAAAGTAGAAGGAAATGAATTTGAACCATGATTAAAGTTATGATATATTGCAAATTTTATTATTTCTCTATGTTCTGTTTTTACCTAATCTCTTGCTAAGCAAACTCCAAGCACATGCCTTGTCCATGTAGAAACATTAGTATCAGTTATTTTATGTCCTTATTCAAATTTGGCCGAAAACATAGTATCGAATATGAAGATTATTTATTGGTCTTTTCACAGCGCATGCATATTTATAAGTCGATGATTGAGTTTGAATCATTTTCTACATAACTTGTATGAGATTATCAAGCTCATTTCTATGCCTGTAATCAACATCACAAAGAAAGAAAGAAAGATAAGGAACTAAACTACAAACAAAAAATACTTTAGCAATTTGTTGGAGTGTTGGATATTATTGAAATCATACATTGTTGGAGTTTGGAGGGCACAAGCCTTGTGATGCTTTAGATGTTTTGGATAAAATTGTAATATTCAAGCAAAATATGAGTAGGAATCCTTGCTAGCAGGCAAGTTGAGACCGTTTGATAAAAAATCGGATGATCAAATTCTGAGTTTAAGATTGAGTTTTTTTTTTTGTTACGCTATAAGATTAGGATTAAAACCGAACATCGTTGATGTCAAGTGTGAGTACATGAGTTCATGTTAAGAATAAATAAAAATATTAACATATAAGTGAAATGACTTGTATGATTAAAGTTATTTGTGTTGTTACTTCAATGTGATGATCCACTGGATCAAGAATTTAAACGTATTCTTACATCTTTTAAATTAAGCAATCATTGAAGATTATTTTTAGAAGAATATACTAAACAAGATTTCTTATGCACAACAATGTGTTTACGAGGATTGATTTAAGTCTAACAGTGCAACTTATTGACTGTTTGCTTTCTATTCATGTGTAACTGACAAACTCGTTTTAATAGACAATTTTTTATTGGTTGAAATTCATACATACACACCTCTGCGCTTCGCGAACAATTGTGATATGCCTTGTTCATACTCTTTTTAGTAAATAAATAGTAATCATGTAAATACAACTCAGATCATAAAATGTGACAACAACATTTGATATATATTGTGGTGTGAATTCGAATATGCCATTTTCTACTTCTAACCACTCTAGTTTTTCTGGGTTTCGCTACTAGATTCATTAGAAAATAAATACTGAGTAGTGCAATTTGATTTGGATTTTGCTTCTTCTACTTATCTCTTCAACCACATATTCTCAATTAATGATATCCACACAAAGAGACAACGGCACCTAGTCAATCAGTTTCTTGGGTTTATCTTTATCGTCATTGTGATGTGATTAGTATTTTTTTAACTATCTCTTTAGTCTTTTGTAAAGTTTGTAGTGCATTTAAGTTAATTATGAGTTGATCAACCTTCACAATCATAATATTAATTAAATATTATACATGCTATGACTCCTTGGGTGCTTGATAGATTCGTGTCCCAACTATGACAAAAGTTAAGCAAAAACAAGAGAAAAAGCTGAGCAAACGGCCCATAAAAAGGTTTAGTTTCATGGGGGGTGGGGGGGTGGGTTGTGTGTGTTGAAGGGAAATTTTTACTTCGAACTTTTTTAAACAATCATATTTTTTATTGATAAAAATGATTAGCTTAATTGCACTTTCTCTCTATCTTTTGCTAATTGTGCGATTTTGCATCCCCTCTTTTTTTTGAGCGATTTTGCTCCCCATCTTTTTGCCCCCTTTCTGATTAAAGGACCTTTTTGTGTTTAGTTGCACTTTTGCCCCCTATATTTTTGTCAATTGTACGATTTTTCACCCCCTATTCCTTTTTTAGCGATTTTGCACTCCATCTTTTGCCCCATTTCCCCTCTTTTAATGATGATTTTGACCAAAACACAATTGGCAAAAGATGGGGTGCAAAATCGCTCAAAAAAAAGGTGGGGGTGCAAAATCGCACAAATAACAAAAGATAGGGGGAAAGTGCAATTAAGTTACGAGGAAGATTACATCTTTTATTGTTGAATAAATGATAATGTGATATTAATATATTAGTAAAATGTTGAGCCTACTTTCACTTTTTACAAAATAGGACTGTCAAGTCGTGTGGCGGTTTCTTGCTCCCTCGTGATAATTATCCAAAGAGCAATGATATTTGTACATCAATATGATGACAACTTTGGTGACAACCATGTTTTTCTTTCTTCTTATTGGTCAAAACCAATGGAGAGAAAAAAATGAAGAGAGATGATAAGAACAACATGTAAGTATGAGAGAGAAAGTTGTCAAAAAATTGTTAAAAAATGGTTGTTCAATGTCATTTCTCTTATCTAAATTGGCTAACCGAAGGTTCTTCGGTAAACTTTATAGTTCCTCAGGTGAAAGGGCATAACTTGAAGACAATGATGTTCACTGTCTATTCTTCAAGCCAAGATAACATAACATTAGATGGTCTCAAAAATGTGTGGGTGATAAATCACACAAAGACCACCATTCAGCTCTATAAGAGAAAGGCGTTTGCCTCCTTTGAAAACGAGGAGTGGCAGAGAGTAGTATCAAATATGGAACCTGGTGACAAAGTAGAGATTGTTGTTGTGTTTGGGAACAGTTTCATTGTGATGAAGACAGCAGTTTATCTCATATTTGATGAACCAATCGGCGAAAATTTGGGGCAATGTCATGCACCAGATGGTAGTGGTGATGAAAATGAAGGATGAGGTCCACTCTTCAAGTAGAGCCAGCAGATGACTTTAAACAAAAACAGAAAAGAAATGCTTGACTGATGATGAAAGACGTAAAATAATTGCCAGGTAAAATTTAATGAGTTAATCGCCAGTTTGGTCCAGCATTTGTTTTTTGCTGTTAGGTAAATCTGTCCAAATAAGAGAAATTCAAAGGATAGTTTTGTGGACTAAAATGACAGACATTCTATTGAGAACTTCTGTGAATTTTCCTTATTTCTTCAATTTTAAAGATCATTTTGGGGATTTATGAATTTAATTCTCATGGTGCCTATAGACCTTGTATTGGTGCTGCTAGTTGTGGCTGATTGATGATTTATAGCTTCCGACTGTGAATTGCAGGTTTTATTGGTGGTGGCTACTAATGCTCTTATTGCTGAAGCATGTGGTGCATAGGAAAGTCAAGTTGGCTTGGATTTTGGTTTCACAGAAGTCCAACATGAGCTTGATTGGAAATCCCTGATCCTAATAATTTAAGGGGAGTAAGATAAGGATGCTTGATGACTGATCAACAAAATTAATTGTGTACTTAAACAGAATTTGCAGGTGGAAATTTGCCGGATCTTGTTTTCGTTGAATGCATTCAAAATGCAGACAATTTTGGACAAAATGCTCCAAGAATAATTCAGTTTGGTATAGTTTTGCCTCTGCTGCATTTTCTCACAAAAAAATGTATTTCTTAGTTATCTCATTGCTTTTAAAATATATAAACATTCAATTTGTATACAGACCGGTACTCATAAAAGAAAGTATAAACTATAATGCTTTATTGGAGAGAATAACTGCATTATTATGTTTGTACTAAGAATGAAGAACTATTTTGTTTAACATGCATGCCTTTGATTGGTGTGCCAAGATTCTTGCATTGAGAATTATCATTCTTTTTCCTTTCTAATAAAATTGTATTCCTTATTCAATCCAATGATTATAGATCGACTTGATTATGGTGGGAAAGTTTATTACTTCCCCATCTTCACATTCTCTCCTCCCCAAACCCAACACCACCGCATTTTCCCCCATTCAACCTCACCATCCCACACACTCTCTCACCTCTCTCTCTCTCTCTAAAACCAAACTCGTTCCCTCTCTTTCTCTTTGGTCTCTTCAATTTTTTCTGGCTCGATTCAAATTGTTTAATTAAAGTTTCTTCCAATTTTATTTTTGGTAGGAATCCTTAATTTGGTGAACAAAAGAATGACACAAGAATATAATATAATATGAAAACTCCAAAACCGGAGAAAAAACACTAATGTTGTCTACCGACAACCAGAGAATAACACAATGTGAAAATTGTTATTAATACATAGAATATCCTCAACCACCGCACAATCTCAATACATCCATACTCCCTAAAGAAAACATCTAACCTACCCTTCACAACACTCTAACACAAGAGTATAATAGAAAGAAAAAAAAGTCCGCTATAGACTTTAAGTGTTTCTGACCGGTGCATCTTGTAATAAAGAAATAGAGACTATATATAGGTATTTCTCTACTTGTCTTGCACTTCAAGAAACTTGGCGAGCAAGAAAGAAAACAAGTGAATTAACCACCTAGTTGTCTTGCACTTCAAGAAACAACCTTACTTGTCTTACACTACATATTCCTTTATAATTCTAAGCGATATGAAACTTCTTTGACATGTATATTTTCAACCAGAACCAACACAAAGTTAGTTTTTTTTCTTCATGTTTATAGTTCCATAATTCATATAGTTGAGTTGTTATCTTTTCTGTTAGAAATAATGTTTAAAGATGAATAAAAATGATGCTGAAGAATACTAAAGTTGGGATGATAAAGATGATGTTCATAAAAAAAAATACGAAAAAAATGATGAAGAGGATTGAAGATTGGTTAAAAACAGCGGCGAAGCTAACAATATTTTTATGAGGTGGCCATATATAAAGAAAAATAATTTTCACTTAAACAACAAGAACGGATTATAAAGGGCTAATAAAAGGTTATAATTTACTAATTACTTATTTTTTTAGCTATAAAAAAAAGTAAGGGTTAACAAAGGGCCGTTATTAATTACTAAAAGAAAGTAAGGATTAATTACTAATTACTTATTTTTTAGCTATAAAGGGCTAATAAATGGTTAATAAAATGTCGTTAAATATGTTCGGGCCAATAGTGGTAGATTGTTGTTGATGTTTTCATATTTTCATTGATCAATGAATATGAATATTTTTGTATTCACCTTCCGGTTCCTATAAGACGTGATCAGATAATCCGGAGTTCGATTCGAAAGTAAGTAAAGTCAAGAAAAAAATTATTCTAACTAAGATCAAACTTAGGATAGTCAATTATATATTATTAGGGGTAGCTTAATATAAAAATACACACCTACTTATTCAATAATTTTATTTTCCTTTTGAGGTAGCCATAGCTACCCCTAAGCAATGAAAGCAATCACCCCTGGTTATAAAGATATGGGAAGATGAAGTCTCATATGATTTTATTCATCATCAAACTCAATCCCATATAAAATACCTTATTCATCATTAAGCAAAACCTAATTTGGAGTGTTTTAACCTCCACCTAGTTCAATATTACCTCCACCACCACTTTGCATGTCATTATTAACAACATCAGCTTCCACAACATTTCGATACACAACAAAAGAACGTCGTCGATGAAGGAAGAAGAAAAAGTCGCTGGCGAATGTGAGTGTCACCTTAATTTTTCTATATTCGGTGAGAGTAAGAGTTTTGTTTCTAAATTAAGAGTGAGAACGAAAAAGAAAATAAGATTCTAGGTTTTTTCCTTTAAATTTTATTTAGTTTGAGCTTTATTCGGTTATTTAAAAAAATTAAATTTCTTTTTAAAAAACTCATAAACTTGTCATAGACTCGCGAGTTTGTCCGAGTCTAACACAAAAATGATTCCACTTGTTATTGCGAGTTTGACAACCATGAATAACAATACTTAGACATTGACGAAGAATAAGCATGCAGAAGAGATGGACTCGAAGAGCTGGATAAGATATATGATTGAAGAGGAATGCTAGGAACACTCTCTTTTGAGCACTCTCTCTAGCACTCACTCTTTTATTGGGTGAAATCAATGTATGTCCCACCACTTTATGTGGGTTCCATTTCCAAAGTGTAGGTCCTACATTGATTTCACCCAATGAAAGAGTGAGTGATAGAGAGAGTGCTCAAAAGAGAGTGTTGCTAGCATTCCTCATGATGAAAACTTAAAAAAAGGATAAAATGTTATTTTAATAGTTAAAAAAGAAATCAAAAGTTGGTTCCATTCCATTCCTTCCAAATCGGATGGAACAAAAAATGGT
>Ga0315915_1000214_pt1 | contig 51603 bp, 29 predicted proteins | sample MpolbnodulesMG_FD_207738 | JGI IMG/M metagenome (GOLD analysis project Ga0315915, IMG submission 207738) | Medicago polymorpha root nodule microbial communities from Los Angeles, California, United States - branched nodules | ecosystem: Host-associated > Plants > Roots > Nodule | place: USA... | reverse complement strand
TACATTTCATTAAATGTTTTTAAAATCCTCACATTTTATCTCCGTTATCAAAATTAGTCTCTGCTGTTAATTCTCTAACGGAATGTTGATGTGGCAGTTAATGAGTCCCAATTATTTTAGGGTAATATATGTTTTTGGTCCCTACGTTTTGCGTGACTTTGAAAAATAGTCCTTATTATTTTAAAAATTTTAAAAACATTTATTGAAATGTAATGACTATTTTTGTCCCTCGTCAGTATGAAGAAACCAGCTGCAATTAACTGCTGAGGAAAACCTCGGCAGTTAGCTGTCGAGGAAATGTTATAAGAACAGAATAGACATAAGAGTTTCCAAAACTCCATTGTTGCGGTTTTCATTCCCTTAGGTGCGATTTTCTACCACTTCAAGCCAATTTCAAGCACAAAAAACAAGTAAGTTTTTTGAATCCTATTGCATTGTTGTTTTCTGGTTGAATTGTGTTTTTTTGTGTTTAATTTCGATTATATAGGTTTTATTGATTTTATGATATGTTAGATTTATGTTTAGGTTTTATTGAGTTATAGAATTGTTAGGTTTAGGTTTTATGATTTTAGGATAGTTTAAGTTAGAATTGTTTAGGTTTAGGTTTTATGATTTTAGTATAGTTTAGGTTAGAATTGGTTAGGTTTAGGTTGTTATGAATTGTTATAGAAGTTTTATTGAATTGTTAGGTTTAGGTTTTGATGAATTGTTGTAGAATTGTTAGAATTGTTTAGGTTTAGGTGTAGGTTTTGATCATAGTTTAGATTTTGATTTTATGGCATTGTTGTTTAGTTTAGGTTTTGATCGCTATTTCTTTTTTATGTAGATATGTCTCAGAATCAGAACCAGGGTAACGTTCAAGGTGATGACAAGAAGAAAGAAAAATCGCCTATGACATGGCACAAAATTGTTTGTGATGGTTCCGAAAAAAAGAAGGGTTCTTAGGTGCCGGTGTACAATCAGTCGAGGTTGAGGAGGAGCGGGAGGACATGCTGCTATTTTGGTCCTCAACCAAAAGAAGGTGCCCCAGGGACCGTAGCGGGCAACCCGATTGACTTGTGTGACGAGGAAGAATGAATGTAATGACTTCTAATGCCTAATTCTTTTGGATTTTTTTTATCTTTTTTTTGTGTGGCGCGTATTTTGCTTGACATTATGGTACTTTAAATAAAATCGCGTTTTGAATAATTTCGATTAAAATCTCGTATTGAATAATTTCGATTAAAATCTCGTATTGAATAATTTCGATTAAAAATTGTATATTTGAATAAACACTAATTAAGTACAACGTGAATTCGAATAAAAGTTGCGTAATGAATAAATAAGTTCGAAAAGTGGTAAATTCATTACATTCGGAAATATACCTTCCAACTACAACAATTATCTTACCTCTGAATGAGGTAAATTCAAACTCGTTAAGCAGCAGGACTCCAACATTCATCCGGCATTTCTACTGTTCCAGTCAAAATATTAAATTCATGTTAGGCTTGGTTTAAATGACGGTATTCAAGTGTCAAAAGAATGAGGTTCATTCCTTAACACTTCAATACCTTCATTTAAACCAGCCTAATAAGAATTTAATCTTTTGAAAGGAACAATAGAAATGTCGGACGAATGCTTGAATCCTGCCGTTTAACAAGTTTGAATTACCCCATCCAGAGGAAGACAATTGTTGTAACAAAATCTACTTATATAACAAAATTATTCAACTTATATCTACTCTTAAAATAAATCATATAATACTCTTACATGTAAATCTACTTAAAAACTAAAATAAATAAATTAATATAAAACACCAAAATAAAGAATAACCCTAAAATTCTAAACTATAACATAAACATCATGCAAACATTTTAACTAAATTAATTAACTAACATCTACTCTAAAAATGAATTATAACATGTAAATCTACCCAAAAACTAAACTAATTTAAATCTACTCAAAAACTAAACTAATTTAAATCTACTCAAAAACTTTTTTAAAAAAATTATAACAGCTAAAATGTAAGTTAATAGCTTTATAATTACTTACTTGTGATTTTGTTGAATAAATTTGGTAGGATTTGGTTGGTTTTTTTTAGAGAGATTTTGAGAGAGATTTGGAAAATTTTGGTAAAATGAGAATAATAATGGATGAGAGAGCTTTTGTCTGATTTGTAACAGAAACACATCGGCAGTTAATTGCCGAGGTTTTCCTCTGCAGTTAACTGCAGCCGGTTTCTTCATTCCTCAGTAGTTAACTGCCGAGGGGGCTTTTCGTCTTTTACATGTGTTTTTCAGCCCTATCAAATGTGTCACTGACCTAATCTGGTATAAAGGAACAAAATATATGGGTAGATTTCTACATTATAATTACTAATATTAGCTTTTGAACTTAAGATTTTGTAAGCCTATAGAGAATATCCAACAAAGTGATTTTTAAGTTTCAAACTATGGTACTTGGGGAAGAGGCATTTTTTTTTTTGGGGGGGTGGTATAACTTATAAGATAAAAAATAAAATATATCAACTCAGACAAGACGGTTAAAAACACGAGTTCTAATAGGGAGGTTTAAGGTTCGGGGGCTTGCTGATACCAACCCGCATTATATTAATGTTGGTGTGCATGTTGTAACATTTTTCCTACGAGATAGAAAAAATTGTACCAGCTGTAAGTAGTCCTTTGAAATTTTACAAGCAAGGACCTTGGATTAGTTGCCAGATTGATATAATTATTTCCAGAAAGTATGGTAGGTGAGGTCTTAAATTCTAAAGTACAAAAAAAGTGGAGAATGGTCTTGGATATGGTCCATGCATGATGCATGCAAGCTCTGGTCTGCCACTAAGATTATGAAAATATGGCTCTAGATAAAAGACTGAAAGCGCGTCCCAAAACCAAGATATAGCTTATTCCTAAGCATTAACAAACTATTGTCTTGTTTAGATTTCAGAAAGGGATCACTGTCATTCATATTTGCTTTGCTATTTGCGATTCTGACTCAACACTCTTGTTTTGGGGTGAATTTAATTAGCTTTTTGAACAATGTGGTGACATTTAATTATCTTTTTGGCTAATGATCATCGATCGTGTGATAAGAAATCGATTTGATAGCATGTTGTGAATGATTTTTTGTTTCTTTTGATTGTCTGATGAAAAATCAACATGACAAGATATTATCAATAATTCCTTGTCAAGAATTAATTAGCTTTGCTTCATTTAGTGTATGTTTCGGACTAGAATTGATTTTGTAAATTTGATTGTAGGTAAAAATGAGTTGAATGTAAAGTGTTTTATATGATTATTTTATGTAAAAAAGTTATTTATCAATTTTATTTTTTTTTGGTAATGAACATCGATCGTGTGATAATATTTTTTTTTGAAGGAATTTTTTTTTGGTTATAAATAGGTCTATTTTTGTCATATAAACTTTTAAGCTACTAGTTATTGATTACAAGCTCAAAGTTTTGCTAGCCAAAGAGACCCTTGATTGATAATCTATCTTACACTATTCTAAGTAGGTTAGTACTAGATTTACACATTTGATGATAACAATTATATCAAACAAGTTTGTATCTCGAAATAAAAGATTCAAATTTCTGGCTAACACCATGTAAAAGCAAGTTTGGGGTTACATACCCAAACCGATCTCCCAAACGCCACAATATTACCCCGTTAGGCCATTACTTTCTTAAAACATTTTCAATATTCATTTTCTAAAAAATTTCATTTTAAACTACTAATAAAGAAATAGAAGACTCATGAAGTGAATGAATATTTGTGATAAAGGGAAATTGCTAGGAAGAATGAGTTTTCAAAAATAATGAAAATCATATTTTCGTATTTGCAATCTTTTCAAAATACTACTAGATCTGTTTTCAAAAATTGTACAAAAAGATGGTGGGAAAAGTATTCTCTAATGTTTATAAATTGAAGTAAAAATAAAAGCAAGAAACACGGTGAAGTAAATTGGCCCTATATTTCAAAAATTATTAGTACATCCAAAATTTATCATTTTTCTTTTCTCATTCAAGACTGAAGGACAGTCCAAAAAAGAGGAAAACATGCAACAATGCAGTATATACATATTATACGTACTTTTACACATTTCAACTATGCCCTCTTCCTTAAAAAAAAAAAAACCATGCCCTCCTAACCTCATGTACCATTGTACCATAGTCTAAAGCACAAACAATACTCATCGGATTAGACATGTCTCAGTCAGACACGTGTTGTGTCCGACATGACACCAACACATATAATTACACCAAATTATATGATTTTCATAAATTATTAGCGGTGTTACGTGTCCGTGCTTCATAGTACCGTACAAAGAATTGACAATATCACAAAACAAATCTACCCAACTAAAAAAGTTCAACCTTGCAAAAATTAATGACCGATTCCAGGGCTAGGGACAGATACAATAAGAACTCGATCCATGCTTATGAGGTGGCGTTCTATGAGCTTCTCATCAACAACCACAGCATGCCCTTTTTTGGTTGGAGAAGAAGATGGCACGGTACCCTTAGGAAGTGCACTTCGAAACAAACTATCCCTTGAAGATGGCTTCATGTTCATCTTTTTCCACTGCTTCTCTGCTCCCACTACCAGCTTTCTTCCTTCTAAACATAAACATAGTGAAGAAAACAGAACTAAGAATATGATTAGGGAAGCTCCAAATCGTGCCATGTGAACTACAACAATTGTAAAAAGAATAAGGCACTTGAGATTACAATAATGAATTTTAGGAGCTATAATATAGAATGTAATATGGAATGGGCAAAAGGGTGGAGAGAAAAAAGTGAGTTTGGAGAACAAGCTTTGAAGGGTGGCAAAGTCAAGAGAAAAAGATATGTGGGGTTTGAAAATATGTGATTTGGACATAAGGAACAATGGTATGGGTTTGTTTTTGTGTTAATTGTACTTGTATCTTTTGTTAATTCATAATTAACAATTCAATGAATTCAAAAGGAACAGTGGACATGAAAAGGAAACTAGTAACTATATTACTATATTCAATGAAATATCGATTAGTTTAGTATCAAATCTAATTAGGTCAACTTAATTAGTACGGGTCTTATTTTAAACCGATATTTAAGTGTTTGGTTTTCTTTTTTCCCTAGAAAAAGTTTAAGATTTTGTTTGGGAGTTTCAAAGAGAATAGAGAGGATGGTTTGAGAAAAAAGGAAAGAGTAAGTGAAATAAATATATGACATTGAGAATAGAGTTTTGGGGGTTTATTTTTCTTCAAAATATAAAACCTTCATTGTTTAAGGAACTAAAAAATAAATTTATTTATTTGTTTATATTTGTATACCTACACACATTTATTTATTTCACAAAGATTAATAATGTATTTTTATACAATGTCTCATAAGTTGTTTGTTCAAATGTTAATTCTCAAAAAATACCATGACCGGCCTCTAGCAACAATTTTAGCATAACATCATGGAGTAGTATTAATATTGGTGACTTGTTGAAGGATTAGAGGAAAAGGAGTGGAAAGTCACACTGTCACTGTCTTGTTGAATAGAGCTACACAGTGGGAATGTCAAATGAATAAGTAAAATAAAAGGGTATGAAGGTGGTGGTGTAGGGAAGAATGGATACAGAAAAGACATTGATTTGTTTGCATGTCACGGCGCTGGTGATTCCCTTGGGACATGATTTACCTATTTACCGAAAGTACTCAGCCTTGTCTGGTTTGACTTCATTATAAAGTTTGAAACACCAAATAGTAGTACAATGGTACACATACAATAACCTGATTCATGATCACCATAATAATGTAATTTGGATTCTTTTGAATGGATCACGGATCATGCATTTGAGACACAATACTTGTTTGATTAAGATTGGACAATTTAAAGAAATTACATATTTACAATATTATTTTATAATTCAAAATAACAAGTCTGAATTTAGATTGTAATTTATTATTCAAACAATGACTAATGTCCTGATTGCATAAAAGCCGATTCATAATAATACGTGTGATCCTCTCACCTAATTGTAGATATTTAAAGAGAGATGAATTTTACTAAAAGAATACTCTTTGATTGAACAATATTTGTGTATTTCATCTTTTTGAAAAGACACTCATTTATTTCACGAAGATTAACAAAAAGAATATAAATGAAAGTAGAAATAACGACATCATGCAGAAGTTGGCGAATACGAAAGTTCCGAGTCAAGAAACTAGAAATTTTTCATTGACTATTATTATGAATGAAATTAAAAACATCGGCCTTCAAATTTTGTTGATTTACCTATTATCATTTCAGGAATTATGTTGCTGTACTTGAATCAATGAATGTTAGTTTTTTTTCCTATCTTGATTGTGTATGTGTTTTCCTTGTGTTGGGATTTTAAAATTTGGATGAGTATTTCGTTAGGGTTATAATGACCGGTGTCCTTAGGGTAATGGTTAAGGAAACCAAAAAAAGAAAGTTTTACGTTGAAAAATACTACTTTTTAGATTTTTGAGAAGTTGAATGCACAAGTTCCAATGCAAGATTATTATGTTTGCTTCCTTAACCATTGCCCTGAGGGCACTGTTTAGCATTTCCCATTTCGTTATTATTTACTAAAAAAAACTTTGCATATTTGGATTCAGAATTCTAGAAAAAATGCTTTTGAATTTTAAAATTTGGACAAATGTAATTTTGAATTTTGGAAGGACTTGAGAAGCATGGTGGGAAAAGAATTTTACAAAATATTTTGGATTGCTTAAGTGTGAGGTGAGAGCACTAACTTTAGGTTAATGATCATTATTTCGTTTATTTTTGTTTTAAGAATGGAGTAGTGTTAAATATATTGAAGGAGAGTTTAACCATCCCATTATTTAAAAAAAGAAAAGAAAAGAAGAGTTTAACCATTCCATTATGATTTTCTGCGACTCAAACATTTAATCTTTGTAATCTCCCTTATCATCATCACAACATTCACACAAAAATACATTGATTGATAAGGATATGGGTGACCACTTATAAAAAAAAACCAAAAACAAAAAACTTATGGGGGTCCGTATTTGAAAAACTAACACTCTTGTTTTTTTTAATAACCAATTAATCAGATTTATCATTTATAGCACTTTTAGTTGTTTATTTTTGTTAGACTGAGATATTAATTTAAAATGTTGCGATTGAAAAGCATAACATGTAGCGTTTGTAGTCCAACGGTTAGGATAATTGCCTTCCAAGCAATAGACCCGGGTTCGACTCCCGGCAAACGCATATTTTGTCTTATATTTTTTGTTAATAACAATAACTAAAGGGTGCCCCATTTTATGAAGAAATGTTGCATTTGTGGTCCATGTTAATCTTCCACTGCAAATATCACCACAGCCATAATATCTTCCACTGCAACAACTCTAGTAACTTCCCTAATGGAATTCTGTTCCACAACTCTTTCATTCTCTTCTTCCACTTCACTTCTCAATTTTCAGGTCAAAATTTCTTTCTCAACTTATTACAATGATTAACTATTGTTTATCACATAACTTACATTAATTTGTAGTCTTTTGAATTATTCATATCCATGCATGTTGATTATTGATTCTAATCATTGTTGTTAGTTAGTAAAACTAATTTTATACTTATGTCTCATTGATATTTTTTGGCTTTGTCTTATTTTTCTGTTACTATGTGCTGCAGAACCATAAATTTCCCAAGAGCAATTTCTGTCAAAAAAATTCAAACCCTACATTGCCTAAACCGTTTCTTCAGAATTATGGTAAACCTCAGACATTAATTTATGAACAAAAATCAACAAGACTTTCTCCTGGAGCATATAGAACAAACATATCAGCTAAAGCTGGAAGACAAAGTTGGGATTTTGGAAGATTTATAAAAACATTATACTTCTTCAATGGACCCCCATCTCCAACTAAGGTAACATTTTTTTTCTTCTTTCAATTGTGCTAAATTGGTGTAATTCAATGAATAATTGAGAGAAAGAGAAACATTGGTATGGATCAACTAATGAATACTTATCATTTCTGAATTGTGAAGTTCTTTGACTTTCTAGTTGGGAAACTATCAAGTTCTTCCACAAGTGAATCAGTGAACTCGATGGGGACTTCGGATATTGTTCTAGTAGCTGGAGCTACGGGTGGTGTTGGTCGAAGAGTGGTTGATGAATTACGAAAGAAAGGAATTCCAGTTCGAGTATTGGTATTGTTTTGTGACTTACCTTTGACAAGATTTCACTTCAAATTATTTGAATTCGGTGAATGATAAATATTGTATTTAACTTCTGTATCGATATTTATCAGGTTCGAAATGAAGAGAAGGCACGAAAGATGTTAGGCTCTGATGTTGACCTGGTGAGTTTTAAATGAATGTGCTGAAATACTTCACAAATAATAAAATTATCATGTACATGTGCTTTCTTAGTTTTTGGTTCATAAATTCCCAATTGGGGTTTTCATGTTGTCGAAAATGAGATGTAATTAGACCTAAATATGATGGATCCAACAATCATGGAAAAAAAAATGTTACTTTCGGATGGTATGTGTTTGTTTGCAGAAGAGATCATAAATTGACTGACAGCCATGTACAAAGTCTTTAGACTCTTGTATGAACGATTTACGGAAGTCTCAAGACTAGTTGGTAGAAGATAACGATGTTCATCAATGCTAAACTTGCTTTATATATATTGTGTGATTACATATATTATACTGCATAAAAACTGATAAACTTTCTTTACCCTCTATTACTTTGCGGCCAACTAACCATTTTGCTGAAACTAAGGTTATTGGAGACATTACAAAAGATAGTACTTTGATCCCTGAATACTTTAAAGGAGTGAAGAAAGTAATCAACGCAGTTTCTGTCATTGTTGGCCCTAAAGAAGGAGACACTCCGGACAGAGCAAAATACAGCCAAGTATGTTCGCTAACTTTATTTAGATTTGAAATTTAATTTGTCTTAAGCAATGCGTATCTGTCATGAAAAATGAGTGGGTTATTGCTGGCTTATATCAACTGATTAATTTCCTCAATGTTTTAGTAACTGAATGTTTCTTGAAGGCTTCATAGTTATTTCTCTCTAACTAATTGAATTTATTTCTTGTGCAGGGAATTAAGTTCTTTGAGCCAGAGGTAGCTAACTGATTTTCCTTTCTGCTGAGACTATCTTCAGAATCAGATTTGTTAATTGTTGGTTATTTAAATCAGATAAAAGGTGATTCACCAGAAAAGGTAGAGTACATGGGAATGAGAAATTTGATCAAGGCTGTGAAGAACAACCTTGGACTTGGAAGGGGGAAGCTGTTATTTGGATTTGAAGGTAGGTTGCTAATTGACAGAAATGCTTGATTGATTCAACTTCGTTATTGCTTGATCTAATTTTCTACATGTGAATGACCAGTGACCACTGACTACTAACAAGAAAACCATTAAGAGTTAAATTTATTTTATTTTCTGAGGGGAGGGAGGATGAAGTATGGTTCATGCATTTCAAACGAGATTATCTTGCTGTTGACATTTGATGACATATTCTTGTAAGCTAATAATAAGAGTAAAATTCAAAGGATGAAATGTTGGATATTGAGTTGAACATTAACTTTTTTGACGGATTGGAATGGCCTTCTGAATTAGCAGAAGACTCTCTCTGTTGCATGGATTGACTTTCTGTTACCATTGCTTTGTTCTTTGTGACAAGTGATTTTATTTGTCTTGTGCATCTTATTGATATTATTTTTTATTTTATTTTTCTTGCAGGAGATAGTTATAGGCAGCTTTCTTGGGGCGCTTTAGATGACGTGGTAATGGGTGGAGTTAGTGAAAGTACCTTTCAAATTGATCCAAATGGTAGTGAAAATGGTGGACCAATTGGTGTTTTTAAAGGTATGTGTCAGATTTCAGAAAACGCATGCCATTGCACTTTGGGAGGACTAGAATAGCCTGTTCTTTGTGTTTTGCCGCTCAAAATAATACAGCCTTGTGTCTAATCCAGGTGTTGTTTCATCGGCAAATAACGGTGGCTTTACGAGTATCAGAACAAAGGTAAACTTATGTTTTTTAGATAAATTTTTCAGTGAGGCCTGGATATTGTAGAATAGCATTCAAAAACAATGGGTCACTTTATGAAGTAATTTGATTCATATTGTTTTTTCTTGTTGCCTTGATGAGCATATTTATTGTCATCTCACTTTAACCAAGTACTTTGGGAAACTAAGTTCTAAAATGAAAAGAAGAGACTTTACATAAATGGTCTTCAGAATTTTTCAGAACCGGAGGATCTCTCTGCATATGATGGTTTGGAGTTCCGTGTAAAAGGTGATGGGCGTAGATATAAAGTCATTGTTCGCACAAGCGCTGATTGGGATGCTCTTGGGTACACTATAGGCTTTGACACTGAGAAAGGCAAATGGCAATCGGTAGTTGAAATCTAATACAATTGATACATTCTAGCTTATCTAATGACAACTCTCAAGTATTTTTTTTCTTCTTCTTTTCACAGATTCGATTGCCATTTTCTTCTCTTAGGCCCATATTCCGAGCAAAAACTGTATCTGATGCTCCACCATTTGATCCAAGCAATGTCGCATCATTGCAGGCATGGCTCTAGTGTTGGTATTTCTTTGTGTCTTTTGACCTTGCAATCTCTCACGCTTGGTCTTAATGATGAGGCAAAATTTTCTGCAGCTCATGTTCAGCAAGTTTGAATATGATGGTAAATTAAATGAGACTTTTGTGGAAGGTCCGTTTGAGCTTCCGGTGTCTAGCATAAAAGCATATATAAATGATCCAATAACACCTAGGTATATAGCCTTATTTTCTGGTTGTCTTTCCCTTCCTTTTCTTTTCATCCCTATATGCTTAATTTTTTGTTGTGTTCCTGTCATTAAGATTTGTACATGTGAGCTCGGCGGGAGTTACCAGACCGGAAAGGCCCGGACTTGATCTAAGTAAACAGCCTCCTGCAGTTCGATTAAACAAGGAACTGGATTATATCCTCACATTTAAACTAAAGGTAGAAAACTTTCTATGACTCCTTATTTGGCAGTTAGCAAATTTTCAGGTCTCCAGTTTGCAAAGAATGATGTCTGTTACTCTACTTGGTCTCTAGTTTGCAAGACTAGTTTTGTTAGATAATACTTTCTCGGATATTTAACTTGAAACTGAAATTGAAAATCAAAGTTTTGGTCATTGAGATAGAGCTAGACCTCTCAAAATTCTATTTTTTGCTGTCCAGATATGTGTAGCATTTTTATTTTTTGAGTCTTCGGGAAATCTGAAAGATTGAGGTAAACTGCGAGCTGTTTAGATGTTAAAAAATGGGGTACATTTAGTGATCTGCTTTCCACATATTTATCAACTGAGTAATGGTATTTACAAATGCAAATTCCCATGTATATCTCTTGTGAAGTTAACGAAGGGCCTAAATGTTTTAACTACTTAACCCACTTGCTGAGCTGGTATTTAAAATGGGATTGTTATTTCTGTGTTACATCTTCATTTGCTAACGGTAATTAATGTTGCGATAGGGTGAGGATTTAATTCGTGAAAGTGGCATTCCATACGTGATTGTGAGGCCTTGTGCATTAACTGAGGAACCTGCTGGAGCTGATCTCATCTTTGAGCAAGGAGATAATATTACGGTATTGAGAAAACAAAAGTTGGATACTTTTCTTGGTTTAAGAGCTCTGGCCAAACATTCATCTCGCAATATATCTCAGCATAGTAAGATTTTGCTTCTGTGTCACTCACTTTTCCAATTTAATGCATAAATAGGGTAAAATATCAAGGGAAGAGGTTGCCCGCATGTGCGTAGCTGCACTTGAAAGCCCTTATGCATGTGACAAAACATTTGAGGTCAGCCTTTTTCTTTATAATTCACAATTCATATTTTTCATAATTTGTTTAGTGTTAGTACTTGTATGTTTAATTTCAGACGTAATTTCAATGGTAATATCAGCCTTTGATAATTATCCTATAGTTGTTTCTATCTGTTAAATACCACAATCACATCATAGTGCATTGCTATTTTATACGGGTATGTAATTGTTTAAGGATTAGATAAACCATTTTTCCCTATATAGATGAATCTAGTAACTTGATTGTGGACAGTCTCACTCTAGTTTCGAAGCTTTACATGATCTGTATCTATTGCAGGTCAAAAGTGTTATTCCATTTAGCGAGCCGTTTACTGTGGATCCAGAAAATCCTCCTCCAGAAAAGGATTATGACATATACTTTAAAAATTTAAAAGAAGGCATAACTGGGAAGGAGGCCCTCCAACAAAGTCCTACGCCTGTTTAACATTCCTGCATTGTAGTTCAGCTATGGATATTGCGGACATAGTACAATATTGAGAGCTGCACATAATCTTTGAATCCAAAGAAATATATAGACCAAACAAATCTGGAATACGAATACTTCATAAAGCTAGACATGAATGTTCCTTATACTAGATACATGTATGTTCATAGTACTTAAACAGGCTTTCCTTTTCCTTGTTTGCTTTAGCAGATAGGAAGGCAAAGAATTTTCATATTCATAATCCAGAAGACCACACCACACTTTCATAAACCAAAATAAATTTTGTTTTGACACTTATATCTGTATGAAACATTTATTCTAGTCTGATTTATGAGTACAATATTGGTATTTGACATTTTGCTGACTCCAAAATATAAGGTGCCACAATATTGAATAGGAAAAAGGACGCCAATATATTGAGTTCACTTACATTTAAAATAAAATAGAGTCCTCTTAATATTTTACTTCTGCATTTGATGTGATTAGGCTAATGTGTTTCCTTATATAGTACCACATGATTAACGACAAAAACGAGACTCTCCTGTGATTGAAAATGATTTGGCCATTTTCTAGATTTTAGTCTTTCTATTGGAAAAATCAAGTCACACGTTGATTAAAAATAGAGTCTGGTTAGTTATAAAAAGTGACACTCCTCATCTTACAAACGAGTTTTGTAATAATGAGTTGAGCACAATATAAAAAAAACATAATATGACATTAAATCCTATCAATTCAGACCACCTACTATTTACATTCACACATTAAGCCCAACAATGTCGAGCGTGTGGGTATATTGAAATGCGCAAATATACTGCACTCGTTTTTCTTCTTTGTTCTAGAAGCAAATCTATAATATCGTAAGCTTGAATGGGTGTACTAGCAAGGGAGAAAATGGGAGATGAAGAAATAGTCTCATTTTTTTCCTTCTTTCTTTGTTTTTAGTCTCTCTTTGCAAGTTCTTTTCATACCAAACAGGGGAAACCTGACCTCTCTCTTCAACTTCTCTCTTCTCAACTTCACCCAAACCAAACATATCGTTAATGTATATGATTGTTTTGGATGTTATGTTATAGAAGAAGTGTCATTTACTGTTGAGAGACATGTGAGAAAGATGATGAATATTCAGTGCTACAGGCACATGGATGGGTTAAGCACATAAGTCCTCTCTAACCAATTGTCAACGGGGTCCGTCTCAGACTTGAACTACAGTTCACAATGCTAAAGTTTTGATTCCAGATTGTTGTCATGAATACCACAATTGGTTCTACATTTCGAAAGTTAAAATGATTCTATATAGGGTTTTGATTGTAAGACTCACAAGGCACATGGCCCTTCGTACGTTGTTGGACAAAATGGCTTAGTCCCATTTTGTCAGTACAAAAAAGATAATGTATGAAACGTTATATCATCACAGCGAATTTATTCGAAAAGATTTAATTAATTTATTAAAACATTGCCCTAACAAATAAGGAATGTTATTCCCACTTCACAGAGTCCTTTAAAAAAAAACACGTGATCACTAACTTTAATCAATGAACCAAACACGTTAGATCATGTTAATGTAGCAAAAGGACCCCATAAAGGTACCTTAGGAATCTCCGCTAAAAACAATTCATTCAGAAGTCACAACAAATGAAATAATTCATACTATATATGCTTCTAACATGAATAAATTATAGATCAATTTTGTCTAGGGTAAAAGAAAACAAACATTCAAATAAATATAGTAAGTTCATATGAATATGATAATTCAGTAACACTGAAAATTTTATTCTCTTTGTATTCTAACATGATTCAATGATGAAAATCTTCATTCATACTTTCTTCACATTCCCTGTCAGAAACAACAGAACACCTGCCAAAAGAACAAGATTGGAACCAATGAAACATGAAGAAAAAAAAAACTATTGTACACAGAAACAGATTCTGATTTTCTTGGTATGACTTCGTCTTCGTGCATTTTTGCTTCTAAGTCTTTCAAGCATTTGTTGGTCAGTGAATATGCTTCCTGGTGAGCTCAAGAACACTGTACGTGGAACCGGAGGAGACCATAATCCACTTTTTTCATAATCAAAGTCGAATTGTGGTTCATCGTAGAATTTCAGCAGCAACCTATCAGAGACGGACTTTGAAACAATTTGAACCTTATGTGGATATGTTTCGTGGGAAATGTGGTTTTCAGCTATCATTTCACTAAAAGTTAAGAGAATTGTAATTGAAAATATGAAGAATGAGAATGATAATATGCCAATGTAGTAGTGCATGTGATTGAGATAATGAAAATACAGGTTGGGAGTGATGGTAGCATTTGTAAAAAGGAGACAAATTTGAAGAGGGGCTAATGATGCAGAAGGTGGGAACTTTAGATAAGGACGTGTATGGCTGTATGCAATCATAGATAGGTCGTGAGCACCATCATATGATGATATGATATAATAATTAATTAATTAATTGGTTTGAGATTCTAGTTTGGTGTTTATTTGAAAACCAAGTATATAGTTTGGTTGCATAATGAACTACATTTATATATAGGAATTATTTGGTTGTATTGACGTAACGGAACAACACAACCTCAAGTGTGGCCTTCCCCTAGTTGGTTGGTTTTATTTCAATTTAGGTTGTTGGTGACAACATATTCAACAGAAGCATGTGTAAATGTGGACGATGCGGGACTAATCAGTTCTAGGACACCATATTTGTCCACTTATTTATCATATGCAAATTATATTTTCTTTTTGATAAATAATCATATACAAATAATTAGGAATTCTATACAGATGACAATAATTTGGCTAAACAGTTATTCATGATTTGAACTTTTTGTAATGTTACCTGCACCTGTATGTTGGGCAATTTGTTTTACCTTTAGTAGTGGGTAACTTTTTTTTTGTCAGGTAGTCTAGTGGTTAGAATTCACCTTATAAGGTGAATAAGTGGGGTGTCCGGAGTTCGAACCCCGACCCCTGCATATAATAATGCATTGTCTTACCAATATTGAGGTAAGCTCACAGGACAGTAGTGGGTAAGCTTTATTATTTAAATTATAGAAACTAATATTGTAAATATCAGTTAATTCCATAATTTTAAGGGCAAATTTGATATTTCAGTTTAATTAAAATAGCAACATCCAGTCTGTGAGATCAAGGCATACACCCACTTTCAATCTGCGATCCTTCTTTCCTTTCCTGCAAAAAAAGACTCCTTCCCCCTCTTCCAACTGTGTTGAATCTCAATCTAAAATCTATAGGTCCACAGATCTGAAGATATTTATGTGAAGAAAGTGGTTTTCATTTTCTACTACTCTTTGTTGTAACCTCATCGAAGTATCAATTTTATAAGTGAATTTGTAATCTGTTTGTCAGAGGAAATTGTGGTAAATTAAAGAAGTTTTGTTGTTTTTATTGTACCCATTCTACACTACCATTTTCATCAAATTGTCAAGAACATTGCTTGCTGGGATTTTGACTAGAAGAGAATGGAGATGGAATGTATTATGTTACCGGGAATTTTTTTCAATTTTTCAACAATGTCAAAAACACCCTTTCTAAAAATTGAATTCAAAATCAAATGCATTTATTAAATCAACATATATGTTAAAAAGAATACAAAGATAGTGGGTCACTTAGCCTATTAATCTCAACCATTGAAAATATTCAACTTACATCCAATAGATAACATTCCTTTTGCAACAAAAATAAAAAATAAAAAATCAAGTCTTGCACCGGTAGGAGACCCATGAAGGTCATGCACCGTAGCCTATGCCCTACATCACATGGTATTAGTCTTGTTTACTGCTGGGCTGTTGTGCACAATTAATAAATATTTGCAAAACATAATTTATATAACAACTACTAGAAAAAAAAGGCTTATAGAGACGACCGTATTTAGAGACACATTTAAACTGATAGACTTTAGTGATTAATTTTCTGTCACTACTTCCGTCTCTAATAGATGGAATTTTTTTTTTTAACTAGTGGCCAATTAAACATTTAATATTAAGTGCTTGAAGGTACTCATAAAAAAATACATCATATAAACATCGTATGTTTTAGTCCTAACAAAATGCAACATAATTTTTTTCATTCAGATTCACTATCTAATTCCTCATAATACTCACCACCAGCCTCATCATCATCACCAACCTCATCATCATCATCATGAACTCGGTCTCTAGTATATGACATGCGCCGAAAGTTCAAGCTTTCCATCAATTGTTTTAGCATTTGGTTGTTTTGCTCAACAGCTCTATTTGTTTTAGCCAATTCCTTACGAAGTTGATTTCTTTCCTTTCTCATTTCCTCAAATTCGTGTCTTTGTTGATCTCTTTCATTTCTCATTTCTTCAAGTTCATGCCTTTGTACCCACTCAGTCGATGAAGAACATGAGCCACGATAATTTGGCCTCCCCCTCCCTACTAATACAGTAGATTCCATTCCAAGACCATACACTCGTCCTTTGTTTATTCCTGCAACCTCGCACCACACATCTAATTCTTTTGGTGGGGGAGTCCCTTGCAAAGACGATGCTTGGGTCAATTCTTCCAATCTTTGTGTAAACTCTCCCTGTTAACACAAATATTAAGCCTAATTGATATTTTGAATCACATTAAAATAGAATAAAACCAACATAATAAATAAGAAACAATATACAATTTAAAGTTGAGAGCGCATTACGTGCACATGTTCCGATCTTCTATCAACCCAAGTGTTATTCTTACGATGCCGGTGTGTGTAAAGAAACAAATCTGAAGGATTGGGAGGGGTGCCATTCAATTCCGTCTAAAAAAAAAAAGAATATAAATTAAAAAACATGTTAGGATATAATATATTCTCAAAGACAACTCAAATCTGCAACCAGACTTCAAACATGGCATTGGAAGAATAATGATTAGAATAACACTTGCAAGTTGCAACCTCAAAAGGTTCAAACACTTCTTCAATCCCCTGACTTGGATTTGCTGCTGTAGCAAATTCACAGTTTGCCGCAGTAGCAAATCTCAGCCGTCCGATCTAAAGTGAACGATCAAGATCTGACATTGTGTGAAATTGTTGAAAATCTGTGCTGTGAATTTGAAACCGTCTGATCATGGATTGATGGCTGAGATTAGCTACTGCGGCAAACTGTGTGAACTACAGCAGCAAATCCAGATTCGTTTCAAACACCCCATTCATAATTTATATAAACCATCAAAGAATTCATAATTTATATGGCAGAATTTATATACACTTCATAACAGCAATTCCAAATGTTTCAAACACCCCATTCATAATTTATATAAACGTCAATCAGAATTTTACATAAAGCAGAATTTTCACACACCAGAATTTTACACGAAGCAGAATTATACATAGCAGAATTATCCACAAAACAGAATTTAACATAGCAGAATTCTACCCAGCAGAATTTTCCACACTGCAGAATTTGATCAATTATGCAAAATGGGATTTATACACACGCAGTTGAGGCTATGTAGTCTATTTCACATAAGCATTTACACACTCCTTCAACTTATACACAGCAACACACACACACATTGCAACTATTGAATCATATATAAACGTTAAAATAAAGAAAAAGAAAGGAAACTTAACCATATTAGCTCTATGTTGGGATGTGGTGATTGAGCCACAGGTGTGAAAGGACCCTCCAAAACCTCCACGGTCAGATGCTCGATTTTTTTTTGCTTGTATGCTCTTCTTTTTAAATTCACGAGTTCCCCAATGATCACATAATGTACTCCACACAGCTGGAAGAATCCATGTTGGTCTATTCATTTGGCTACGGACCTTGTTTAGATTGTTTTTCAATACTGTTGCACCTCGTCTTTCAAAGTTCTTTCTAGCCCACACATCATCCGGTGGACAAAAAGAAAATTGTTTCTATAAATATAAAAAGAAACAGTTAGATAAATTAACTCATAAATATAGATATCAAAATTAAACCTAATTATATATGAAACATACCTTAAATTCTGCAAACCACAAGTCTCTTGTATCAACGTGTATCTTTTTCCATGAGGGCCATGGCTCAGTAAAATTAGTCCTGATGATATCTCCGATCCCATTAGCCGCAGGATGCGAAGGCAAAAATCTACAAACAATACAGGTCAATAGTTATGAAGTTTACATAAAGTATACTGAAATAACTGAAAATATATATGAATACACATACCCTTGTCCATCAAGGTATAAAGTTTTCTTGCCACCATTGCTTTGTGTCTCAGATGCAACAATAGTTTCACTAGATCCTGGGGTGTGTGCTCCTTCGGAATGAGATGGTGATTCTACCCCTCTTGTTGAGGGTGGAGGTGTGACATGAGATGTCCTAGGTAGACGTGTGACATGAGATGTCCTAGAAGGTGCAACGCGAGATGTACTAGAAGGAGGTGTAGCATGAAATGTCCTGAAAGATGGTGCAGCATGAGATGTACTAGAAGGTGCAACATGAGATGTATTATGAGCAGGTGCGACATGAGATGCCTTAGGAGGAGGCACAACTTGAGATGTATTATGAGCCAGTGCAACACGAGATGCCTTAGGAGGAGGTGGAACTTGAGATGTATTATGAGCAGGTGCAACACGAGATGCCTTAGGTGGAGGTGGAATATGAGATGTCACAGGAGGAGGTGCAGCACGAGATGACCTAAGACGGCGTGCAACAAGAGATATCCCAAGACGAGGTGCATCATGAGACGTCCTAGGTGATAGAGTAGTAGTATGAGATAATGCAGAAGGTTTTAAAGAAGACGGATTTTTATGTATTGAACTTTTGAGATGCTGTTTCGATTGACGACTCTTGGAAGGTTTTTCTTTACCCTGATCTTTGCCTGCCATCTGCACTTGATAAAGAAAAGTTAGAATTAGAATTGGTTATAGCATACTTAGCATGATAGATGCGAAAGAAAGAAAAAAAATTGGTTTATTGGAATTGCATTGATCTCTATTTGCTTTTTGTACTCTCTTATGATAGACATTTATTCAAATCCTAAAGGTTGAATGATATTGTTTAATATGTATATATATGGCAGAATTTGAAGAAAGAAACTGCAATTTCGATGAAGAATACTGAACTTCTAGAAGCTTTCGTAACGGTTCACAAATCATAATTAAGTCCTCGAAAATTCTACTAGCCAACAAAGATGACAAAGGTATTGCATAGTCTAGCAGCATTTCTCAAATCTAATAATATAAGATTATAACTACTATGCTAACATAGTAACATGTGGAATTAAATTGATGAAGGGACAATCAGAAAAGGGCATGGTCTCAAAACTGTGATAGCAAATTATTTCATATGACCAAAGGATATACAAATCATCACATTCAAAATAGAACACAGCCAAACTCAGTGTTGAGTGGATGCCTATAAGTAGTAGGAATACTATGCAATGAAATGAAACAATTGAAGGAAAGCTAAAAAACTTTGAGAAACCTATTCATGAGTGATGACAATGAATGCAGTTAGATACTATACCAATGACAACAACAACAACCAAGCATTATCCCACTAAGTGGGTTCGGCTACATGAATCAAATTACGCCATAATGTTCTATCATAAACCATATTTCTACCCAACTCATTAATCGCTAGATATTTCTTAATAGTTTCCCTTATAATTTTCTAGATCTTCCTTTACCTCTAGTGATCTGACCATCCTCCATTTGATCTCTCCTTACTACAAAATTTACATAGTTTCCACCATCTATTCTTCTATAGGTTCTACTCAACTCTCTTTAATGTTGTCGATTGTAATCCTATCTCGTCTAATCCTACCACACATCCAACACAACATCCTCATCTGTGCTACACTTATTTTATTCCCATGTTGTTATACCACCCAACACTTCGTTTTATACAACACTGTCGGTCTTACCATTACAGCTACAAAAATAAAATTCACAGTTGTATATCACTAGTTCTAAGAAACTTAACCAAATTCAGGAGATCTTCATTACTAAGCCTTAACAGAACTTATAAAATCATCCATTTGCAACCAAGATTGTTTCTTTCAAGGAAGATGCAATTGCAGGTCATAGAAGTTAGAAGTAACAAACATAACTTAATTCAAGGGTCCTAATTACTAGTTGGAAACATTCAATACTATCATACTAGCAATCGATGCATAAACAAAGTACCCATAAACAGGCATCGCTAGCTAAGAAAACTACCTGTCGCAGAGAAAGAGGAAGCGTTCGGTGTGTAGCAATTCGCACGAGAATGCAAAGATTCGATGGGGAGGACTGAGTTCGATGGCTGTTTCTTAGGGTTTGCAAGAGAAGGTGGGAGTTATATGCTCAAGAGTTAAGTTCGGTCGCTAATTCAATCTCGAGTCTTGCGCCATCCCAATGTGAGTCTAGATTTTTAAGATGCATTCCAAAGAAGAAGAAAAATACCATTAAAATGAATCCTATAAAAGCTAGATTTTTGCTTATAATAATGACTGAATAGTGTATAACATATAAGACTCAAGATATCATTGAGATCTTAAATCTTGTGAGACTCACATTTTTTTTAATATTAAAAAATTAAAATGTAATGGTAACAAGTTATTGATCGTTAATGTTTAAAAAGGAATAATATTGATTGTTAATTAGTAATACTATTATTGTTTGTTTCTTGGTGAGGCTGTTTGGCGGCGTAGTGATGGGGTGGTGGTGAAGGCGGTGATGCAGTGGTGGTTGTGGTGGTGGTGATGTGTGGTGGTGGTGGTGTTGTTGATGTGTGGTGGTGAAGCGGGGTGGTGGGGGTGATAATGTGTGGTGGTGGTTGGTGTTGCTTAGGTGAGGAGGTGGGGGGTTGTTGTGGGTGATTTCTATTGGTGGCCGGCTCTGTTATACGGGTCCATACTCGTTGTCGCTAGCTCTGGTTTGAGTTTACGGTGTTTTGAGGGTGTGTGTCCTTCGAGCTGAGCTTTTTATTTTGATTCACCTCCCTGTAAAATATTTTTGTTTTGATTTACCCCCTAATAGACCAAACAAAAACCAATTTTTCTTTTCAAGAAGTTTTCGTTTTTGTTTGGCCTATTAGGGGGGTAAATCAAAACAAAAATATTTTTCAGGGGGAAAACCGGAAATGACCTATATTACAGGGGGGTAAAGACCTATTAACCCAAAAAAAAATTAGTATGTCTCATTTAAAAAAATTGTGTGGGATGCTGAGTTTGAGGGATTTAATGCTTATTAGATACTAATATTAAAAAAGGGAAAGGTTAACAGTGGTTTACACGTGAGACCCATTTAAGTATCCAAAAATAGCTATCTTCATTTTAGATGCTTATAATGACGAAAATAGAGTTGTGAAATGGGTCGTCCCGATCTAAATTGATCTAATTGGCTAAATGTATAAATTGGCGAGAATTTTTTTGTTGATTCCATCATACTTAAAAGCATTATTGGAAACCAGCATAACGGGTGTCTATCCGATTTATTTAAGGGTATAATTAAAAATGGTGTAGTCAGTCCAAAACCATGTATTCTCTTTATATATATATATATATAATCTTATTCATAGTTAAATGTTGTTACATTGTGTGGTATTTGAAGTTTAGTTGTTCGAATATATTTTTTTGAAGGGAAATGCTAGTATGTTAATTGTTATATTAGTTTGCTTTTTGCCAAGAGTATTACTCTAGACTTCTCCCTTGAGGAAAAAAAAATCTTGACTTTTAACAAATATATTGCACTTGAGACATTTCCAACATTTAAACAAGAGGTTAGTTCGCATTTGCTTGAACATTTGATGTTTCATTTGCGTTTTTTTTCTTCTTCTGGTTTCTTTTGTACAGTTTTGGGTATTGGTTGTTTTCGAACTTTAGAAGCCGAAACATGTTCTTCATCATCTTGACGTCTAAAATCTGAAATAGGGTTTGGATCTTGAATTTTGATCTGTCTCAGAATTTGTTCATCAATTTGTTTTGTCTTTGGGATTTGATTTATTTTAGATATGGACGTACAATCCAACTGTTGTACCAAAATAGTTTTTTTTTTTGACGGTAAAACAACTTCATTCAATAAATTAAACAACAAGCATTACAAACAGATTGAGACACTTGAATTGGGGCATTCCCCATCCATTGTCGAAAACCATATTTGAGAGAAAAGCTAACACATACATAGTTGACCATACACATAGATTGTTCAAAAGCCAAAAGGACATAACCAAACCAAGGACAACAAACTAGCATCAGTTCATTCAAACTCTTACAAACCTGAAACCTGACAATATAAAAATGAGAATCCACAGTCTTTTTTCCAATCCAGTTACGTATAATTTCTTTGACTTGTGTTCGCACAATTCGACTATCATTGGTCTCAAAATTGTCCCATTTTTCCAGATGTTTGAAAGATGTTGGATGAGTAAAGAAGTTGTTAAAACATCACTACTCTTAAAGTAAAGTGGAGGATTCGAAAACCACTCGGTGCATACAAGGTCCTCTTTCTTTATAGCAAGAAGCCACATCGAAGAGGTGACCTTAATGTCCTCAACTAAAGCATCTACAACTTGAGACTTATAAGGAGTAAATCTTATGAAACATCTACCATAATTTAACGTAAGAGAAAAGAAGAATGTAATTTAATTTTTTTGAAAATGATATCTTTTCTAATATATTTTTTGTAATAAAAATACACTATTTTCGACCACTTAAACAATTTTTTAGATAACAATCAATGTGCTAATCTATAATTTTTTACTTATAAGAGAGATTAGATGATGTTCATTTCAAGGTAAGGAAAGAGTATAGTGTAACATCTCTAAATAAGATGTCATTTAGTAGATGAGTGCATTTAAGATATGGTTTTTTTTTTTGTCAAGTGACCTAATGGCTAGAATTCATCCTTTTTAAGGTGAATAAATGGAGTGTCCGGGGTTTGAACCCTATTCTAGACTTATACATGTAGATATTCAAAAAGTCAGCGAAGAAGAAATGGATGCCGCCACAAAACACATAAATTAACATCTTGAAAGTAACATGGCGCAAGCTGCTCATAAGGAAAGACCAAGTTATGTTAATTACAAACCACGTTGATAACTGGGACATATTTGCCACATCATTTCCTTCCCCAATCCTCTCTTCCCATTCACACCCAAACCTTACTCTTCGTTTCTTCTATCTTCATTTTTCTACTCATCTCAACAAAATAAAGAAAATTAAAATTTTAAAAAATTAAAATAACGACAATCTGAAAACAAGAAAAAAAGTAGAATAAAATAGAATGTAGTATCTTTTTCTTGTGTAGGTACGCACGAAGAACGTGTCAAATGGGGCACCATTTTGTCAAGTTGTGGTCCCACACCATGGACCCGTTAACCGCCGTCTTGCATCCAACAGCCCATGCCGGAACACCGTAGAACACTCCGGCAACTCTCCAAGGTCAGCAAAAAGCAACTCATCTTCTTCCTCCATCGGCAAAAACACGGACGCCATGTCAGCATCAAACTCCGCCATTATTGGACTCTCCAGAATAGCTGATGACTTTGTGTCTATCTCTCCCAACCACCCCAACTCATCGTCCAAGACCAAGTGGCCTGCAAATTTCTCATCCGGTTCGACCGGGTCTGGTTCGGTTTTCTTGAGGGAGAGTCTTGTTGTAGTTTTTGAAACCGGCCATGCATGGTTGTGGTCGGAGGAGTAGGTTATGATGAGCATTGTGGGGTCCACACGGCTTCTTTCTACTTGTTTCCTTGCTGGACAACCTTTGCAACTGCTACACCTGTAGTACGCTCTGTACATGTTCCAATTCACACACAGACAAAACAAACCTACTTTCAGTTTCTTCTACTTTCACACATACAAACCTTAAAATTACCAAATATGCTTGTCATCATGATCTATGCATATAAGATGCATTTTTATTTTATATGACTATATCAGTATTTATAATTAGTTGCTACATTACATTAGATTATATTTATACTTACGTACCTGGGATAAGGCGAACCTTTGATGGGTTTCTGGCCATATTTTCTCCATGCCCATGAATCTGAAGGTGGTGTATTACTCTCTCCTTTTAGCCTTGATCCATGAGGTTCCTTGATTGGGATTTGCACCACCCTTTTCTGTATTGCTCGTCTGCTTTAACAATATATGCAAAAACAATTCACATTATTATTTGTATTTTTGTAACAACTCATATTCAAGATCGGATTGAGTAGTGGGAAATTATGGTCATTAATCATTAGGAAATATAATTAATTGGATGTGTAATTAGTAAAGTGTTTGTACCACTAACCTTTTCTTAGATGATGAAGAAGAGTGGGAAGTGACTGAGCCATCGATGTTAAATGAGGTGGAAGAAGGAGTGGAATCTTGAGATATGTCAGTAGTGTCTTCCTCTTGGTGAGTATGTGGGTTTTTGAATTTTCTTTTCATTTTCTTGGGATTTGGAGCAGGTTAGCTTGTCTCTATTGTGGTAAGTGTAATCTGGAGTTATATATGTTGATCTAATATGTGTGATGATTAATGTGGCTATGGACGTATCTAAGCATGGAAATGGGTTTAGGTATAGATTGCACAAAATGAAAGGCAAGTCGACAAATAAGAAATTTAAGGGAGAAGAAGGTGGGAGATTAGGCAAAGGCCTTTAAAAAATGGGGATTCATGTTGACAGATTGGCTACGCTACATTTATGGTCTTTGTTTATTAGAGGACGTGCGAGCAAATACTTCATCTTATCGAACCTCACACTAATAATATCAATTTGTATATGTCATTTGAAAGCAACTTTGAGTTTCTTTAGTCGTCGTTATTTTATATATCATAATTTTCCTTAAGGATAAACTCATTGATTAGTTGAAGGGAACTAAGTACCCCTTTTTTGTCTTATATGTGCATCTTTATTAAAACCTAATTTGTATTGGGTCTTGATAACAAGTGTACCAAGGGTCTTTATTAAAATATGCAACTTTTAAGTCAATTATATAAAAATTTGGTGTGTAAAACATTCATGAGTTGATATTTAGACAACAGGCATAGAAAATGTGTATAAGTGGTTTCTTTTATGTCAGTTATGGGTTATATAGTCGACTTAAAACCTAGTAATTTTGATGAAACCTTTGTTGCGAAAGAAATCCTTGTCCATGTCTCTCTAACCACTCGTGATTTGCCTTTCTAACTGGAGAAATTCTAATATGGTCACAGGACCAAACAAATAGTGTTTGGTCACACACACATAAACAAATGTTTTTTTAATGATAAAATGAAAATTGATAAAAAAATTTAAATATTTTGAAGATAATCTCTTCATGTGAGTGTGTTTAAAGACTATTTATTTGGTCTTGTGACCATGGAAGAATAGCTCAACTTTTCTAACTGATGTCATCTTCTTCACATCCTGATGTCCTATTCACTAATGCCGCTTGATTTGTATCTCTTACAGTCACTATATTCTTCTCCTCTGTCGTTGTTACTTAGTAAGTTAGCTATCACTTCTTTCTTGATCTTCTTCGTTTTTTTCTGTCAATTAAGCATGTTTAAATATCTAAATATGTACATTTTTGTAAGCTTTCAATGTTAAATATGTTCCAAATTTTTAGTTCAAATGTTTTTGTCGTTTGCACATGTTTAATTTTTTTACGATATACTGTATATAAATACGTTCAAAATTTTTTTTTATGATCACATTTATTTGGATCTACATTATAGAGAATGGGTTCGCAAAGTTTAAATAACAATTTTATTATCATAATGAAGATATGAGATCTTATTATTGACCTAGTCACTTATGGCTGGATCTGTCACTCTCTCAAATGAGAAAGAGAATGCAAGCCTATTGGCTGATACAGTTCATCAAAATTATCAATCACTAGAAAACAAACCAATCTTTCTAAGGTTTCTAATAGCGTGAAGCAATGACCTTATTTTGTGTTTGTTTATTATCATATGATCATATGACGAGCAACCCAAATTTTATATTGCGAAACTCGTTGAATCCATTTTCTATAATTTTCGTTTCTATACTTCGTCAGAGAAATAATAAAGAAATCAATCCACTAATGAATAAAAAATAAGAGTGAATATATCTAACGGATAAGAAGTTAGAGTCTTAATTCAATCTCAAACAAATAAGAAAAAAATTAATCTTTTTTTTGATAAAAAAAATTGTATTTAGGTGGAATAAAAAATAAAAAAAGTATAAAATCAAATAAAAAAACTAAAATAACATTATTATTAGGTAGGTATGCATTCTCAAAATTTTGACGCCGTTACCTTACGGCATCGGTGACGCACGGCCCATTATAGCTTTCACCATAAAGTCCTTCTGATCTGATCCTTATATTTTCATTTTTGCTTATTTAATTTAAGAAAGATGCTGAAGAATCAAAATATTTTTGACCGAAATAATCTAACTTAGTTCATTGACTCTATCATTTTCACATTACTACTTTAAAGCAATTATTATCCTTAATATCATTTTCACATTATATTGTTCAAAAAAAATATCATTTTCACATTACTATTTTTAAGGGTTTAAAGAGTGACCCAAGGGTACTCATTAACAATTCCCTAAAATTATTAGTTTTTTCGTTGTATATGTTATTCATCAGGTTAAATGTAAATCCATCAATTGATCTGGTCATCCTAAATCACTAGCTCCAGCATGGACCATTCACCACTACATAGAACTCCCTCGAAAACCACTAAATCAGAACCATTCAAATTGTATCCTATGACATCGTGTATACAACTGCCTAAAAGAGACAACTAACCAAGTTAGAGTTTTGGGCTTTAAAACCTAATCCACCTAATTAACTCATCGACTTTACTCATGTACAAAAAATTTTAACCTAAAAACTTCACATTCATGATGAATTTTTATTTGATCATTTAAGTGTTTACCAATATACTCTACCCACTCTGAGGAATTGTTGTTCAACGTCCATCGTTTTCACCCGAGAACAACTACTTATGCCAAAGATGCATTGAATTTTGTAGAAAGTGTTTGATATTGTCTAAAGCTTGGTCAGGAAGGATATGCGGTATACACTAAGCGCAGTGGCGGAACTAGACAAAAAATATATAAATCATATTGCCAGGGCCGTCTTAAAGAATTCAAAGGTCCGGTTTTGGTCTCTTAAGAATGGAAGAAAAATATTAAATTTTGGGAGACACTATAAAAAAAATTGCTTTACATTCAACCAAAAGGTGCCCACGCCACTAGAGCTCGCGTGCATATCTCGTCATCCAATCACTTTAATTATATATAACTAGTACTGAAGATCCTTAAATAATAAAAAAAAACATTTTGGGCCCAAAAAAATTAAGGCCCAGTGACATAGCCCAGCCTCGACGGGCTATGGGTCGGCCCTGCATATTGCATACAACATATTTAAGTTGTAATAAACCAAAAATCAATCATTCAAAATTTAAACAATATAATTTATAAAGTCGATCATTAAATACTTAAATGACACTTTACAATCCTTAAAAAAATGACACTTTACGCTTTCCAGATGACTTGAAATCATCAGTAATTGACTCGGAACTAATATATTCACTAATTTCCCTTTCAATATAAACATACATGTTATTTGCTAGAAACTCAGGCCCCATACTGTTTCTCAATTTAACAATATATAATGAACAAGTATTATCGATATTGGCAAAGGAAGCAAAGTTAAGTGTACTAGACAAGAAAAGTGGGTTTATTAAAGTATCATTTACAATTCTGCCAAATTAATTCTACTAAATTCCAGGGTATAAAAAAAATTATTTTTTTTAAGATGGGGTGGCCAAGGCTCCCCTTTGCCACCCCCTAGTTCCGCCACTGACTAAGCGACCATATGCAACTAGTTTCTCATATATACACCTTCTAGTCACTTTTTTTTTTTTTTTGAGAGAACCTTCTAGTCGCTATTATAAACATAAATATTATTTTAGATTCATTCAATTAATGATGTATGTGGTTTTTATGATAGACCACATACTTCATTAGTAAATAAATATAAAATGTTAATTTTTGATTATAATAGTGACTAGATGATAATAGTATATATTTTAAAGAACAATCAAGAAAATTAAAACGCTCTGCTAGGGTTATGGAGTTCTCAGTGAAACAACATAAACCACCAGATGATACTACTAAACACGGTATCTCCTTTCGTGACAAGCTCATGGGAGGTCAAAATCCTCTTCCGAGGTTGGAGAAGATGAATTTGTTGGAGAAAAACCTATTCAAGATAGAATTTCAAGATGGAGATCGATTGAAACCTAGGTGTTTCTTGGATGAAGGGATAGTGGAAGGGTTGTGAAAGCCGCTGCAAGAGGCTGTGATTATCAAGCTTTTGGGAAAGTCCATTGGTTACTTTGTGATGATGGATAAACTCAAAGCGATTTGGAAACCATCAGGTGGTCTTGATATAGTTGATGTAGGGCATGGATGCTACATGGTGAAGTTTGACATGCGAGTAAACCATGAGAAGGTTTTCGGAGAGGGGCCTTGGATGATCTTCGATCATTATTTGGCGGTTCGTCAGTTTGGGTGAGAATACCTGGACTAGGCATGGAATATTATGATGAGAGTGTCCTACTTGCTTTAGGGGTAGCCGTGGGTCAGCCTGTGAAAGCCGACGTTAGAACGGTGGATGCATCCCGTGGAAAATTTGCAAGAATTTGTGTTTAGATTGATTTGAATCTCCCTGTCGTTGGTCAAATATGGTTTCGGGAGAGATGGTTTCATGTTGAATACAAGGGCCTCCACCTCTTGTGAAAGAACTGTGGTAAATATGGTCATGTCGCCAGGAATTACATCCTCGTCATGCCAAAAAGTAATGTTACGGTCGATCCAATAAATGGTACGGCGCTGCAAAATCAACAAACGTTGCATTATGTAAGCGGTGGAACTAATCTCATTCCCAAAGTAGCAGACGGTAACAATCAAGGAGATATTGATGGACAAAATAATTATGGTGATTGGTTAGTTGTTTCTAAACCAAGGAAAAAGTCAAATGCACACATAAATTTTGGCAAAGGATTTGCTATTAATTCACGTGAGATTGAGGCAAATAATGATAAGATATTGAATAAAAATAAATTTAATATCTTAACATTAACTGAAGAGAGAGAAGGTGATATGTTAAGTCAACAAATAAGAATGGAACCTGGAGTGGAACGTCGGCATGGAAAACGCAAGCTATCAGACCGACCAAAACGGCAATGTAAGGAACCGGCGATTGGAAAAAATACGGCCACAACATCCCACATGTCTCAAACTTTTAAGGTGGACCAGCATAGCTCTAAATCTGCAGGTAAATTTTTGCTTGTCCATGATAAAAGTACAAGTTCCAGTAAGGTTGATCCCCTACAATATCGTGAGAAATTCAAAGAAAAACCTCATACTATTTATGAACTTTCTCATGGAATAAAAACTACAATGCCAGCCAAAGTTTTGGGACCAAATCATATCCAATATTTGGAGGACCCTGATCCACCAGACGCGGCAAATAGAAATAACACAAGCATGAGCATGAATGACTCCTCCAAGAAGGATGGTAAAGATATAGTGGACTTTGTTGGCGAGACTCCTTACACTTAGAGTCTTGTCTTTGGTTTTGTTCATTGTTTTGTTTTTATGATTGGTTTTGAAGATTTTACAATTCTGACGGGGAATGTGAGAGGCTTTGCAAGTCGCAAGAGTCATTGTCACATGTGTGAGATTCTGAAACGTTTTAAGCCTGATGTGGTTGTCCTCTGTGAAACTCATACAAGTTTTGACCCCTCTAAAAAAAATTGGGAAAAAGAGGGTTATTTGGTAGTTGACATAATTGAAGCCGAAGGACATTCAAGTGGTTTATGGGTCCTAAATAATGGCTCTGGGCCATATTCCTTTTCGGTGATCGAGAGTGTAGCTCAATGTATTACTTTCAAAGTGACTCAGAGTAATATGTCTCGGGTGTGCTCAGGAGTGTATGCTTGCCCTACTCCTTCAGTGAGAGAAGACTTATGGTCTTATCTTCGTGGCCTAAGGACTCGTTTTGTCCAACCTTGGTTGTTGCTGGGAGACTTTAATGATATTCTAATCCCCTCCGAACAAAAAGGAGGGAGTTTTTCTCAAGCTAGCGCGGAAAAGTTTGCCGACATGATAGAAAATTGCAACTTACTGGATTTAGACTTCTTTGGAAGCAAATTCACTTGGCAATCTCGTTGTAGAGGTGGTCTTTTGGTGTCTCGAAGATTAGATCGAGGGCTTTGTGATGTAGATTGGCGTCTGAGTTTCCCGGAAGCCATTGTCGAACACTTAGTTCGGCTCCAGTCCGATCATAACCCTATTTTACTTCGTTGTTGCACTGGAGTTTCTTCAAGAGCAGATAGACCATTCAGGTTTCAAGCGGCTTGGTGCACACATGAGGCCTATCCTGAAATTGTGAAGGCAGCTTAGAAGAAGGAAAATGGGAATGTCTCCGTCTCACTTAACAATGTTATGCAAGACTCCCTTGTTTTCAATAAAGAAACTTTTGGTAATATATTCAGGAGGAAAAGAGAATATGAAGCTAGGCTCTAAGGAATCCAAAATTCGCTGGAACACGTTGACTCAGCTTCTCTTCTTGTTCTTCAAAGTAAACTTCTTAAAGAGTATAAGGAGGTCATTTTCCAAGGAGAAACTCTTTGGTACCAAAAGTCAAGAGAGCAGTGGGTTCAATTAGGTAGTCGCAACACATCATTCTTTCATACACAGACTGTCATCCATCGAAGAGAAATAAAATTCATGGTATCACTTTACCATCTGGTGCATGGTGCACAGATAATGACACTTTGTGTATGGAGGAAGTCTTACTGCCCCTTCAGTAGCCACTAGCACTTCCTCTCTAAATGTTAATCAGAAGAATAATTTATTGGCATCAGTTACAAAGCAGGAAGTCTATCGGGCTCTTATGAGCATGAAATCCTACAAAGCACCGGGTCCGGATGGGTTCCAACCTATTTTCTTTAAAATGTTTTGGAACAATATTGGGGATGGTATTTGGAATTTTATGAAGACTACTTTTGAAAAAGGTTATATGGATCCTCATATGGCTGAGTCCCTTATGATCTTGATTCCAAAAGTGGATAATCCAAGCACTTTCAAAGAATTTCGGCCTATAAGCTTGTGTAACGTTACTTGTAAGTTGGTGTCAAAAGTTTTGGTGAATTGCCTTAGGCTAATGCTTAGTGAGATTGTTAGCCCTCTGCAAAGTAGCTTCATTCCAGGGAGAGGTACTATTGATAACGCTATTGTTCTCCAAGAATTCATTTATCATATGCAAAAGTCTAAAAAGAAGCAAGGTGATGTTACTTACAAGCTTGATCTTGAGAAGGCTTATGACAGAGTGGATTGGGATTTTCTTCGTGACACACTCCATTACTTTGGGTTGCCTTCTATAACAATTTCTTTGATCATGAGCATTATTTCCGCTACTTTTATCTCTTTGTTGTGGAACAGGAGTAAGACTGAACAAATTCAACCTCTTCGTGGCCTCCGACAAGGAGACCCTTTATCTCCCTACCTGTTTGTTATATGTATTGAAAGACTCAGAGATTTAATTGATAAACTAGTTCACGAGGGTCACTGGCAACCTCTTCATATCAGTCATGATGGTCCAAAAATATCTCACTTGTTCTTTGCATATGATGTTCTCCTATTTGAAAAGGCTAAAACTTCTCAAGCACAATTCATTGCTAACCTTTTGGATAGTTTCTGTTCTTTTTCGGATCTCAAAGTCAACCTAGATAAATCAAGAGCGTACACCTCTAAAGGAGTTAGTAGACTAAAGACGACCTAAAACAAATCACCAATATCAAATTTACTGATCGATTAGAGAATTACTTGGGATTTAAAATGAAGTATGGGCGTGTGAGGAAATAGGACTTCATAGAAATATATGATAAGGTATCTTCAAAACTTGCTTCTTGGAAAGGTAGACTCTTAAATAAGCCGGGGCGTGTCACTCTTGCCAAGGCTGTACTTACTTCTTTACCAACATATAGTATGCAAATATGTTGATTTCCTCAATATGTTTGTGATACCTTAGATAAAGTTATAAGAAATTTTATTTGCCATGGTACAAATGATCACTCCATGCATATGGTTGGTTGGAACAAGATTATTAAACCTAGAAAATTAGGGGGTTTAGGGGTTCGTGCGGCCCGTTTGCAAAACACTACTTTATTAGGAAAAATTGTTTGGAGCTTAATCCAATAAGACAAGAAACTTTGGGTCTCACTTCTTGCAGATAAATACCTCTCTGAAGGAAATATGTTCCTTGACATAAAGAAAGATGGCTCACCTACATGGAAAGCTATTCTTAAGGCATTGGAGGTGTTGAAAGATGGTTTTATGTTTAATATAGGAGACGAAGATACAAATATTTGGTTCCAACCGTGGTTCTTAAAGAATCCTCCTTTTTGAGACTATCCAAGACATCCCGCCTAATCTAATGGGGTTGAAGATCAAAGACTTATGGATCGATGGTAAAAATATCATTGAAGACTTAAATCTTTCATTACCATCGGAGGTTACCTCTTCGATTCAAAGCTTGCAACCAACTTTTGTTACTTCAGTTGAAGACTGCTGGGTTTGGAGTGAAAATCTTAGTGGGGAATATACTACCAGAAGCGGGTTTCATTGGCTTTCTTTTGCTAATCAAGATCATGGCTCTGGCGGTCACTGGAATTGGATATGGAAGCTACCTCTTGCAGCCAGTGTTCAATTTTTTATGTGGCAGGTTTGTCATAAATCTCTTCCAACTAAGTCTGCTTTGCAACATCGAGGAGTCAATGTTTATCCCACGTGCCCTTATTGTGTCGAGAAAACCAAAACTATTACTCACTGCTTTGCCCACGAGTTGTGTCTATTTGGCGTGCATGCGGCTTTCCTGATATCCCTTCAAGGTTTCTTGAAGATGACAATATGAGCTTCTTAAATGTTATGGAAAAAATGGTTATCGAGATAGGAATCATAGCTCCTTTGATCATGTGGAACATTTGGTGTACAAGGAATAAACTTGTCTTTGAAGGAACACAATCGGTGACTACGTCTAATGTTGCTTCTATTTTTTCTCAGCTCCACATATCACATCGTGCGTTTGGTAGCTTGAGTTCCCCTTCCTCGACACAGACACCAAGGGAAGTTTGTTGGCAGCATGGTGACAATGATACCTTGGTCCGAAATGTTGAGGGTAGTGCATTAACGAACCCCGGTCAAGCAGGCTATGGTGGCATTGTGCGTAACTTTGACGAAAAATTTATGTTTGGTTTTTATGGTAGTGTGGGCTTGTCAAACATTCTACATGCAGAAATCCAAGCTTTGTTAACATGAATTACTCTTTGTTGGGAAACAGACTTCAAGAAAATTATGTGTTTTTCTGACTCCCTCCACGTAGTTCAGTTAGTGGCAAAGGAGACACTGAGGTTTCATCATTATGTCAACCTCCTGGAGCTAATTCGAAGCTATCTAGTGAAAGATTGGGACATATCCATCCACCACATTCTCCGAGAAGGAAATTCTTGTGCAGATATTCTTGCGAAGAAGGGAGCTAATCATATGGGACCTCTTGTGAAGGTGCATGAGCAACTGCCGTGTCTTTCTTTAGCACTCCTAGCAGATGTTGTAGGAGTGTCTTTTATTAGGACGTAATTTCTTTCTTTTCTTTTTCTTTTTCTTTTTTTCTTTTTTTTTTATCTCATGTAACCAAAAAAAATAATATTTTGTGAGACTTTTTTCTGGCACAAAATTGTAAGGCATAAAATTCTAGCTTGTTTTGTTATTTGTTTGGCCCTTGTGCCAACCCTGTCTTCCCGCTGAAATTCCATGAAAAACTTATTTCATTTTGTCTTTTTTTATAAAAACACAAACATTGTGCAAATCAATGATATTCATCTTGTGTATGGATGCCTTACTGGCCTTGTTACAGAACACAGATCAATGGAATGTAATTCACATGTCATGTATAGATCATGAAACATGTTGTAACGTGTAAGTCGTATTAAAGTTTTTTTTTTTTTTGTTTTTTTTATTAAAGTTGAAGACCTTAATTTTCGATCCGTATTATTAATTTATTTTGCAGTTTTATAGTCAACATGTTCATCTAATATATTTATTTATTTTTATACCAATAATCGAATCTATTTATAAATAAATTAATGCAAAACCACGACATCTGGTTGACAATTTTCTTTTTTGAGGGATCTGGTTGACAATTTTGAAAACTAATATAATACAATTATTACGATATGAGTTGTACCTCATTCTCCACATTTAATTGGTTTAAAATCATTACTCTAAGATTTATTTTGGTTTTATGTAGCATTTGATTTGATATGCATTTTATTTTTTAAGATAATTTGATATGCATCTTTGTATTTTATTGGATAAATTTAAACTGACTATATATGATTACCAAGAGACTGTTCCTGAAGTTTCTACTAAAAAAAATTGGAGTTGTAAGATGTTTAAAATATGGGTAGTGTTAACTGTTGAGAAATAAAAAATAAAAAAATCTTTAAACTTTGTGCATTCAATTCATTATAACATTATATATTAAATTTAACGCACGCATTTCAATACATTATTTTTACATTTGCCTTCTAAACTTGTGTCTTAGAGCACACGTTAACATTTCTTAAATATCAATGAAGGAAGTTACAAGTGGTTGTGCTATATTAATAAGTACTCCCTCCGTCCCATAATATAAGCAAAAAAAACTCATTTTCTTTGTCCTAAAATATAAGCAAAAAAGATAAATTTTTATTCTATTTAATCTTGTTTTTTTTAAAAATCTCTTTTCCAAGAAAAACTTTTGTTTATTCTCATAAAATTAAATGCAAATTACATTCAATTTTCTCTCTCTTTCATTTTTTTTCATAAACAATAGCCAATAAAAATTGTTTTTACATCTTCTATGAAACTTTTTTTCAAAGAAAACACAAAAAACTGTATTCCAAATTCTTATATTTTAGTTTTCTTAAGTGTGATTTATTTTATTTTTTTCTTATAATTTGGGACGGAGGGAGTAAGGAAATGGTAGCTAGTACCCTCAAGGAACTTGTTCAACACATTAAAATTTTAAAAAGTATATTTTTTTACATAAAATTTACCAATTATTTCTATTTTTGAATATTTAACTAGTGCCCTAAGAGTATTTGTTAGCGAGACCCTAATAATTAAGAAGTGATAAATGATAATGTCAACAAAAAAAAAAAGTAGTGGGGGGGTTGAGTGTCTCCCCGCATTACTACAACTTATACGAATTAGTAAATGACAATCCAACTGAAGAACGTAGTTTGGACCGTGGGTTGAGACAAAGAGGATTTAGCTTTTTCCTCTTGGCTTTTGAAGGTATGAACTTTTTGATTTGTGCTTCATCGTATGTGAGTGCTGGATATTTAATTTATTGGTGACCCAAAAAAAATTGGTTCAATCAACGTCAGTCTCTAAGATTGAAAAATCTTTTTCGTGCGTGAATCAATAAAATTACACCATTTTAATAAAAAAAAAAAACAGTTACTATACCTGGGGAGAGGATTCGGTGCGGCTTCGGTACCTTTAGTTCATTTTAGATGAGAGAGAAGGTTGGATGACTCCCTTTTTTTATTTTTTATTTTATTTTTTATGATCGAATGTTCTATATTTGTGGATGTCTATGTCTAATTGTTTGGTGATCTTGTTGTTTTGCTGGTTGCTAAATCAACTCCCTTGTTTTATTCAATGAGTAGTTTCAACATCATTCACTCTAACATTCTTATGCTAAACAGTATTATTTTGATGGAGTTTTACTTTTCCCACCCTATGCATTTCTCACGCACTCTGCAAAAATTAACAAATTGCCCTCCGGAAAACAAAGTCCGGACAACTAACATTTGGTCCGGATAACATATTTCGGACGAATTCGAAGTATAAAAGGACGTTCACCCCCCATTTTTACAGTTTCACTTTTTACTTACTCTCTCTCTCTCTCCCCCCTCTAATCCCAAAATCCTAACTGCAAAATTCCAACCAAAATCGGTGAAATCTTGCTCAAACGGACCGCTTTTCAATCCTTGACAAACAACACATGGAAGGTTAGTTCGATTTCTGTATGCATGCAAGTAATTTGTTACATATTTTTTTCCTCTGTACTGAACCAATCCGGAATTCGTTATCCGGAAAATTAATTCTGGAAACACCCAGTATTGGTTTTGACCGTCTGTTTTGTACTGTTTTGTGTTGATTGTGTTGTGTGCATGTTACAGAAGGTTCATCCTCTAATACTCGGCGCGTAAGGAAGGCAAGACATGCTTCCCGTAGGAGAGAGAGAGTCTCCAACGTCTGGAGGAGGAAGGTGTTGTTCCTCCGAGGTGTCGGGGTGCTAGAGGACGTCGTGATGATGTCGAGCATCAGCCGGGGCAAGAGAATATGGTAGATGACGTGGACGTGCAACAAATGGAGGAGCAGGAGCTTGTGGAGGAGCTTGAGGCTATGGACGAGGAAGTGGAAGATGCCGAGCCACGACGAAGGTGTAAGAAGAAGAAGAAGAAGGTGGTGGACTTTGAGCCACTTGATGACTATCTCGGTAGCCCACACGACATTGGCATGTTGTGGAGGTGCCATGTGCATGTGGCCAGGAAGGCGGCTGATGACGAGGTATTTATTAATGTTAAACTCACTTTAAACTCACTTTATTAATGTTAATATGTGTGAAAATGATGTTGATATTTGTGAAACTGCCTATTTATGTGCTGTTAAATCTGTCTGTGAAGCCATGAGTGTAAACTAATGTTTAGGTATTGTTTTTAATTATTTGTAGTGGTGTGGCAATTTAAAATGCATCAGAAATGGAAAGAAGATAGAAGTGATGCATGATAAAGAGACCACCCTTATCACGGTTGCACGGTGGTGGTGTGACAGATTGCAGGGCACCGGTCTGTTTTGGCTTCAGGATACCAGCTACAGCCTGATTGACCATAGTCTCATTTGTGCATTTGTAGAGAGGTGGCACGAGGAGACTTCGAGCTTCCGCCTTCCGTTTGGGGAGATGTGGCCTGTTTGCTGCATATCCCCATTGACGGCATACACATGACTATCACACGGGACGAGGCAGTGGAATGGATGGAGGAGCACTTGGGGTCTGATCCGGGTGAAGCTCTTATTAAGGTAGAAAAGACCAAAGGTGCACATTGCCAATTAGGCTACTTGCAGAAGATTTTCTAGGAGCAGTTGGATTTGGAGACCGAGTATGGTGTGACTCAGGAGGTGCAGAGGGTGCGGGACCAGGATGTCCGCATATATTTGCTATACTTGGTGGGGATCACACTCTTCACTAACACGAATGTTGTGTACGTTGTCTACCTGAGGTACTTTAGAGACCTTGATCTTGTTGCTGGTTATTCATGGGGAGCTGCGGCACTAGCTCACTTGTATATGGAGCTCAACAATGTTGCACGTTGGAACTGCAATCAGGTGGCAGGATACCTGACTTTGTTGCAAGTACAAACAGCTCAAACAATGTTTTATTATTTTAAATGTAAGTGTTTATGGTTTGTATATTTATATGTGGTTGTCTTTTGTGCAGGCTTGGGTGTATCAGCACATCCAAGGTATGGGAAGCAAGGATGTCTGGGCAGGATATCGAGAGCATCGGGATCCACGCGCGATGCTTTTTGTACCACTATCTGGTTTGGGCACAACAGACAACTACAAAAACCTACTGGATAGGCTGGATCAGAGTGGCGTTGTCATGACCCCATATGGAGACCATCATCAGACACATCTGTTTGAGCGAGTCAGCCTTTACTCAGGATGACTGAAATACGGAGACCGCATGGTGAGATATCTGCCGAAGAGGGTGCTTCATCAGTTTGGGAGGGTTTCAGACCACCCTGATACATCCTATTCAGAGTGCACCTCCTAATATTAATTTGGCAGAGATCTCAAACTGCTTTCGGCGTGCACTTGATTATGCGCTGACACCTGAGCAGTTGGGGCAGCGTGCAGTTCATGATGTGGGGGCAGCAGAAGGATACATCGAGTGGTTTTACCAGGTGTCTCATCCACGCATGGTTCTTCCTGAAATGCCGGTACCGGTACCGAGGCCACCGGAGCGTGAGGTCCTTGATGCACAAGTTGCTCATGTAGAGGTTGGGTACTTACAGCTTAGCGGAAGGATGAGCCGCATTAGAGACCATGTCTATGTTGTGATGTCCAGTGGTGTGGTGCCACGAGGGTCTGATGAATGGCAACATTTGGAAGATGTGTTGAAAGAGGTGCATGATGAGAAGGTTTACCGTCGACGGGGAGCGGCTGAGGGTGGCAGGGGTGACGGTGGTACGGGTGTAGTTATTAGGAGTTGATTTTATTTTATTTAATTTTAATGTTTGAATATTTTGGATAATTATGTTATGTAACATTTGGATAATTATGTTTTATTAATGTTTGAAAATTATATTGTCTTGTTAATTTTGATGTTATAACTTGATTTTTTGGTTTGCATATGGTCAAAGGCCAACAAAATTGACTAAATCTGCTCTAAAACAGAGGCTTAGTCAAAACAGATGGCTTCTGCCTCTGTGCTGGTGCAGTCCGGATTACATAATCCGGATGGTTTTTACACTTTCCGGATTATATAATCCGGAACCATCGTTCACCACCCCTTTTGTTGACTTTCAACGGGGTGATTTACACGTTTCAGATTATATAATCCGGAAGTTTTCTAAAATTTTCAGATTATATAATCCGAATTTATCTATTCATACCTGACATCATCATCCATCAGGGTGGATTAAGTGTCAAAATCCATGAATAAATCCGGAATTAATATTCCAGAAGGTGTTCAGATTATATAATCCGGGCGAGGGGTATTTTTGGAAGAAAAAAAGGGCGCATGAGAAAGTCATAGGGTGGAAAAAATAAATCTCTAGTTTTTATTAGATGAAATACATATTGATCATGTCAATGTGAGAAATACTTCCTCCATTCCTGTATGTAAGCTCATTTTGTTTTTTTCACATTTTTTAAAAAAAAAATGTTAGTGGAATTAATGTGTCTATTTTATGTGTTAATATTACCAAATTGTTCTTTGTTTGTATGTGTATCAAATTTGATTTCATATTTCAAGACAAACTAGTAGTATACTCCCTCCGGTCCTTTTCAAAAGAAACTAATGTATGATTTTTTTTTATCCTTTTTATAAGAAACGTTGACCAATTTTCAAATATATTTGATGTTAAATTTCATTAGTGCCCTTATTTTTTATTGAAGAGAATATTAAAAGTAAGTAAGTTGGTAATCAAGACAATTAATATAGGGGCGTTAATGGAATAAATTTAAATTTATGAGTATTAAATTCAAATAACTATTTTCAAAGTATTTCCCTATTCTATGTGACTTATGTATTTTGTTTCTTGTATAAAAGACTAGAGAGGGCATTAATTAAGAGTATGCTTATGAAAAAATAAATAAATGCATCTAGCATTTTTAAAAAGAGGTTTCCATATAAGGACAAATTTTTAGTTAAATGAATTCTTACATATAGGACGGATGAAGTATTTAAAAAATACTAAGACGAGACATTCGAGTATTTTATCCAATATAATAATTTTGGAAGAAGAATGTTAAAGCGAGTGTTATTAATATTACTCTTGTTTTGTTTGAGGCATGCATATATGGTTGGAAATGAATCGAATCGAATCGAACTCGTCTGAGCTCGACTCGACTCGATAAGATTTGGTTCGGCTCGAAACTTGACTCGAGTTCGATACAAACTTTATATTTAGCTCGAGTCTGACTCGCTTAAAGCTCACGAACAACTCTGTTCGACTCGTTAGGTTCAGCTCACCAACTCAAATCACATAATTAAAATGTCAATTTTTCCTGAAAGAAAAATATTTTTTTAGATATTTTGACCTTTACACTTTTTTATGGCACATACTCCCTCCGGTCTCAAATATATGAAAAGATTCATTTTTTTAGGTTCATTGAGTAGTTAATGTATCTGATCTACATTGTAAAGCAAATACATTAATTATTCAATAAACCTAAAAAAGAAATATTTTCTTATATTTGAGATCGGAGGGAGTATTAAAGCAGATACATTGATTCACACAGATTTTTGGAAACTTTTCAATGAATAATCATGTGACCCACAACTTTAATTAGCGCACTAGTAAGTAGTAATTGTTGAATCCCTTATACATTGAAGCTCTGATACATACTTCCTTTTTATATAGTTAATCTCCTCTTTATTGTTTTAAACTCCCCGATGTGGGACAATTTTTTTTTTCTTTCTAAAATATTAGACTAGAGAAAACTCTACATGTTGTTAACTTTTAATGTGAAATTTTTTTCAACATTTATTTTTGTAAATGAGACTACTCTTATTTATTTTTTGATTTTCCTACTCTTATATTATCGAGTCAACTCATAAATCAACCGAATCAAACTACATATAGCTCAAGTTCATCTCTTTATTTGACGAACTTAATTTTCAGTTCAAGTTCAGCTCGTTTGGTTCATGAACCAAATTCATCAAGCAAATTGTCGAGTCGAATTATGAACTATATTCGAATTAGTTCGGTTCATTGTCAGCCCTACATGCATATATTCTTTGATTGATAGACTAATACGTGTTTATTACCTTTTTCATTTAACTAATGTGAAAAATCTTATTAGCACTAGTCTCTTTTAGTGAGAATGATTTGTTTTGAACATGCCATTGATAAATAAGATATTAGGGTGAGAAAATGATGTTTCAATACAAGGCAAAGAAAACTTTAAGATTTAAAGAATACTCCCTTTGAGAATACTAACGAGACTCAAACCTCAAACCTCTGTATCTAAAAATGTAGTTTGGGTGGATGAGTGTCCATTAACTGGACACATAAGACTATATCAATGTTGGGTGATAAGGGTCCCTAGGTATCATCATATTGAGTTTTGAATAGCAAGTAGAATTTGACATTACACCTTAACCCAAAATCTTATGGTAGGGTGGATCAATTTCTAACATTGAATCGAATTTGCGGCTTCTATATCTTGATCGATATCAATCAGTATTTTAAAAGGAGGAAGAAGAACGTTGAAGAAGTTCTTGAAACAATATTTATTATTCCAACGTCATTCAACAACAGTGTTACATATTGAAATAGGTAAAACTGGTTGAGTTGCAGAATAAGATGTTACACAAATTAATGTACTTCGAAAATTCACAAATTATTGAAGTAGTTATCAAGTTCTTCCGAATCCTTTTCACTACTCTGCGTTCCAATAGCTTTTAGAAGCACTTGAGTAACATATGTAACATCAAGAGTTTGATCCTCAGCCACTATAATAGCTTCTATAGAAAACCCATTTTTGCATGCAACTCTTGCTTGTTGAACATTCACACAAATCTCTTCAAAAGCCTCTAGAATAGAAACCAACTTGTCACCTCCTTTTTCACATGTGACCTTTACCATAAATGTTCCTGCCCTTATTTTCTCTATTTTAACATCCTGTTAAATTTTGCAAAACATAAAAAAATTCATCAATATCATATTACGGTAACATGGTAATTTTGTTGAATACTAAGGGCGAAGGCAGGAATTTGATCTTGAGGGAACCAAGACAATAACATCGGCCTAGAAATGAAGTTCTATGGCAAAATGTGGTACTTGTTCATATCTAAAACATCTAGGACAACGTCTAGGAAAATTCTTAGTTTATTTAAGAGTTTGTTTGGTAACACGATTTTGAGCTTATAGTTTATGTTTATAAGATCATTTGCCTAAAAAAGGTTCGTTTGGGAACCATCACTTTCTCACGATCTTATAACATTTTTTGATAAGTTAATTCAAGTAACTTATGGTTAATCATTATTTATCTCAATTTTACCATTGTAATCTTAATAAAAAAAGTTAAATATCCATTAAATATATCATTTTATGTCATTTCATATTTACAAGTTAGTTCAACCACCAATTCTACGAAACACTATAAATTCAACCGGTTATCTAATTCGCTTTTAGCTATAAGCTAGCAAACTCGTCCGTATAAGCTAGTTTACCAGAAATTCACTATTTTTTTTTTTACCAAACAGAGTCTTAGAACACTATAAAAATATTTTGATATCTTAAAATTAGTAACATAAAAGTTTTTCTTTTTATTTTTGGATAAACTAAAATGTTCTCCGTACATAACTATAAAAACTATTTTTTCGAAACAACTAAAATATGATATTTGAGATTTAATTTTTAAAATTTAAGTACCTCAAAATTTCCTTCAATTTCTTTCTTTCTTTTCGTTTTTATCATAGTATAATATATTTATTTTTTTCGTGAAAGCTTGGGGAATAGTATAACTTATTAATATTCCTTCAAAAAAAAAAAGTATAACTTATTAATATTATATGGTATATAACTAGGCATTTTCTATGGTACATTCAAAAAATTTGAGTGTACTAGTACACCCGTGTATTTAAATGAATAGTTTAATGATTTATTTTCCTTAGAAAAAAATATTTTCTATCATTTATAATTATAATGGTTATATTTTATTTTTCAAAAGTGTCGGCAAAGCAAAATTCAAATTTTTTTAATTTTTATTACTCATAATAGTGAATATTGATTATTTTTTTAATAAAATGTTAAAAAATTTAGTATAATTCTTATAAAAAATGAAATGATGTTTTTTCTTATGGGATAATATTTTCTAAAATATAAAAGTCGATAAATATCTCTTTATTACATAAAAGTTATCGTTAACTTATAGATTTATGAAACAGGTGTACCAATACACCTTAATTTAAGGGTGTACCGTAAAAACTCCAAATATATGAATCATATAAGATAGCGTTTGGGGCGGGGGAACAGTTGAGCATGGCTCATAGGCGTATTAGAGGGGCAAGAGGACCAAGCGAATGTAGGGATCGGTGAACACTATAAACCCTAATCATTCACGAAATAACACAAAATTACAACTGCTCTTTATAATTAGCGGCCACACTTGGCCGAATTGCATAACGATCATGTTCATTGTTTTGCGATTTATCGTTTCTTCACTCTTATGTAATTAGTTGTTGATCTAACCGGGACCATGACTTTAGTAGGCCACGCTACTAACTCTCCCTTTGTTGATTGCTTGTTTGCATTTAAGTGAAGGTGATAGTGTGATTTTATTGAATTGGAAAGTGTAATTTTTACACTACGCGCTGCGATCCAGTCAAACTCACCAATAATTCAAAGTTTCAAACAAGAACTAAAGAGAATAAAAATAAAGATACCTTGTTATCTTTGTTGACATTATTTAGTAGGCTAATGTAGCATCTTCTCGTGGCTATCAGGTTTTTATACTCCCTTTTGATAGTTTCCAGTGCGAGCTTTAGCTTTTGTATCTGTAGAAAATTACTCTTAGCTAGCAATGGAATTTCTGTGCAACAATTTCATTGCTTGAAAAATTAACATATTTATAGTGGCTACATTCGTGCAATAATGTAAAAAAAGAAGGTAGAATGTTGTACATTGTTGTTAGAGTTGGTAAGGAAACGTAGAATGTGAAGTCTTCTGCGCAGTGCTACTACTACCCTTTTCTGCACCCTGCAAGCCATTACTTTATTATTATGTTTACTGGTGTTTCTATCTCGTGATTTCTGAATGTTGAAGTGTGAGAGAATACTTTAACTCCTGTATGATATTTATAGTCGGTGAATTGGAGTGTGGTGTCTTGGATTCTTGCAATTGGATTGGAGTTGAAAAAAAATAAGCTATGGCTACTTTCTGTCTGTCCTATATGTGAAATATGAAATGATAGGTTATTACCTAAATATTTTCTTCTCTTGAAAATGATGAAATTTTGATTGAAAAATAAAAATATCCTTCATTTTGTTGTTTAACACTTTGTTAAGATTTTGTAGTTGGAATCTATGTTGCCTAGATAAAAAATAAAAAAAAAGAGTGTAGAAAGTAAAAAAAAGAATCTTTTAAATTGTTTGATACAAGAGAAAAAGTAGAACTTTAAATTGTTTGTAGAAGAAAAGAAATTTAAAGACAAAAAGTTAAAGTAAAAAAATATTTACAAACCGACAAAAATTACCTTGTGTTGAATGGGAAACACATTTTATTCAACTTTCCTTCCATTTTGGGAGGAACTTTTTTTGTGGACCTTCTTGTAATATTTAATTTTATTTCATTTTCATATCTTTATGTGAGGCATGTATATTTAAATAAATTATATTAGCTACTTATTATTTATAAGTCTGAATGAAATAAATAATTGATTAGTTATTAAATGAGTTAAATATGTTTTTTAGTCCTCATGATTATTCTAATTTTTTGTTTTAGTTTCTCAGAAAAATTTCTTTAACATTTAATCTCCTAAAAAATTTCAATCACCGCTTTTAGTCCCTACTTCTAAGTCAACTTATATGTAGACTTTATATTTTGAATAAAATATTTCTGAAATGTTTACAATAATATAATAATCTCTCTCCAAAAAAATTATAATATTTAACAAAAGATTAACTAATTGTGAAATTTTAAGTGTTAAAAACATAAAAATTCGCATTTAATTCATGTTTCGTTAAAAGAATTTTTTTTAAAAGAGATTCTTATAATTTTCTAATAATTGTCAACTAAATATCTCATTGTCAACTTGAGGATTATACCCATGAAAAATAAAATATTCATGCATACTCTCTTCACGCTCTTTCTATCTGGTTATTATCGAACCAAATATAGGATTAAACACAAGTTTTCCTTAACGGTCTGTTTAGTTAGGTAGAAATGATTGATTGAGAGACACATAGAGACATATTGTTAGAAATCAAGTGTGAGTGATCAAGTCTCACATCAACTAAAAATGGAGGAAACATTGCATATGTAAGAGATGAGACACATCTACCTAGTGTCTTAAAGTTTTAGATGAAGATGTGGTGTCTAATTCTCTTAATGGTCCTGGACATTTAACTCGTTGCCGCTCCCAGCGCTCCTCGAAGTTCCCAACAATTATAATGTAGAACCATGATTTTTTTTTTGGAATGTAGATGTTATGAAATGTAAAATGTGAAAAAAGATCTCATTTCTCATAAGTGTGAATGAAGTTACATGAGGTATTTATAGGAAGAATGTAAAGTACAATAAGCCTATGAACAAGCTAAACCAATTGGAATTAAGAAAGGTAAACTAGTTAACTTGAGATGCAAGTAAACTAGAAGTTATATCTTTATTATTCTCTTCTTCCTCTAATAGTAGAACGAAGATTATATCCATTAAAAAAAACTTGAAAATGATGTTGAAATCATATCCACATTATTTTCTCAAGGTTTTTTTTTTTCAATTAGAAAAAATTCGTTAATCATGTAAGATTTCATGGGATCCACCAAATTTACATTCTTCCCACAGCATGATGAAGAAGGAGAAATGACAACAATTGTGGTTTTCCATTATCGCCCTTCCTATTGCTGCACATGTGGAGCGTATGACTTTGTTATGAGGTTGGAGGGAGTACGTACGTGAGCGTTGCAATGCAATAATATTAAGTATTGAGTAATGCTAAGTATATTCTCTTTTTAACACTCTATTTAACATTCATTCTCTTATTGGATGAAACTAATGTATGTCCTACCACTTTAAGTGGAACTTATTTTCAATGTGTGAGATCCACCTTGATTTAAACCAATAATGAAGTGAGTGTTTGAAAGAGAGTTGAAAAAAGAGTGTTGTTAGTACTATTCATTAAGTATTAGCTATTTCGATTTTTTTTTTTATATTGGGTGATTATTAAAAATAGGGGAACAATGTGTCCCATATAACATTGTTTCAAAAAAAAAAAAAGCGTCACATATAACATCTGAGATGTTCAAATGCTAAACAAAAATTTGATATTTGTGGTTTGTGATATTAGGATTAGGATTATTTTCTTAAGTTAATAAACTAAAATAATTTATTTAAACTAACTAGCTTATTAAAATCAATCAATAGTATTGGTATTTGTGGTTTGGAATACTTTAGTCATTTAACATAATTAATTGTATTTCTCTCTTTTTACTCTTTAGTCAACCAAAAAAAGGAAATGAAGAGACTTCTTTCATTTTTTTACATGTTCTTTCACTTCTATTTCTTCTATATTTTTTTCACTTCTTTCATGTCCAACACGACTCGAGGTATTAGTATCCGCGGTTGCATGCAGATATCCGATTCACACTTAAAAACAAAAACAAAAAACATGGGGGTATATTTCTATGTTTTCCTCGTATGTCCATTCTCTCAAATATCTCCCTAGAATGTCAATGTGACACAAGTATATACTAACAGAATCTCTTAAGTATGTGATAAAGAAATCAATCTCCAATCGATGTATGTAACATACATAAAAGATCTATTGAGATGCAACATCTAGGGTTTCTTTCTTTGATATATTGCTTAATTTATCTTTTACATGATTTGATTGATTTTTTTGAATTGTTTTCTTTGATTTATTTATGTGCTTTCTTAAAAGGGCATTCGCATACCTTTTGTGTATATGAGAAGTTGGCAACAATAAGACTTTATGAGTTTTCTTAAAGCACCATCTTTGAATTATAGACAAATATAGTGCAGGAGCTTTGAAGAAGAAATTGATTATTCTGTCAACCATCTACTGTATTTTTACTCGAATTACATATACTTGTCTGCATTGTTTTTGCATCTTATTTGACATGTTTGTCTTTATTGTGTACATTCAAAAGGTACTAGCAATGTAAATAAGTTTACTAGCAAGTAACTCTATGTGTTGCCTTTTTGCAGCAAACTGCCAAGTGCAACCCACATGTTAGTTTTCTTTCTTCTGTGTTTTCTATTATGATCTTATCTTTCTAACTATATATTTGTGCAGATTTCACATGTGTTTGCCCAAATATTAGATAGGACATTGAACTTCATTAAATAATTAACAGGGATTAGTAAACACAAATATTTTTATGCATCTTTTTAATTTGTGTCAATATGTTTTTTTGTCAAAATAAAATAAAATGAGACATGTTTTATTTTCTTTGGCAAAGGGGGCCATTTTGATTTATGATTGCAACTGAACTTTTGAGCAAAAGGCGAATAGAGTTCAACGGCTATTTGTCTGCTGCTTTAAGTGGTTTTTTGTGTCTTAGATCCCTCGGGTTCCTTTTTTTGTCAAGTAACTTAGTGGCGGAAGCTCATATATTTTAAATGTGGAGAAGTGGAGTGTCCGAGATTCAAACCATAGCTCTTGTATATATTATGTATTGTCCATACTAACTGAGTTTAATACGTGTGAGCTACAACGGCTAGACTACTTGACTCTCGGGTTCCCTTTTACTGGTTAGATATTTGATTTTGATTTGTGTCAATTTTAACATATATGACCACATCATAAAATAATTAACTGAAAGTGCTTAGGCTTAGCATATGCTTCTGATGTATGAATGGTTGCTTAGGCAACAATTGTTGTGAAGCTTGAAATAATGAAACACAAGTAATAAGAAAGATGATAAAGGCATAAAGCCGAACTAAAATGTACAAATTCTTAAATTGATAAAAGGAATCTGACATGATGTAGTTTCATGTGCAATTTACAAGGCACCTCAATCAAATATTTTCACTAGTCGATTATAATAATGTATTTTTTTTTGTTAAGGAACCATTATAATAATGTATTGGTGGTTTCAGATTTTTGGGAGGTATTATGAAACAGATGTTTATCGTTGAAGTAAAATACATATAGAATAAAACAAAACAAAAAAAATCGAAGCCAAATGAACTATTAATAAACCACACCCAAACACAGGAATGTAACATTACCGAACAGAGGATAACGTATCAAAGTTAGCAAAAAAAACAAAACATAAACACGACACAACCAAGACAGTAAACGTTTTGGTGGTTTAAGACGAACCGACAATTTAAGTCATAACTAAACAATATATATAAATATCAAATGTGATACGAAAAACTAAACAACTTTTTTTAAGGCCTAATTGATCCCTGAAAATAAAATTAGGGCTCAAATTTCGTATTTATTTTGAAATTTAAGGCGGTCGTCCTCTTCGCCATACCTCAGATACATCACTGAGAAAAAATAGTTCAACTGTATTATTACAATAATTACATAAAGGGTTTTGCTAGAAGACACATTTTATGAAGGTATATTTTAGCAAGTTATTCTATGAGTATTTGCTAAAAGACACCAGCTAATTTTTATGAAGGTGTCTTTTAACAAAGTTATAACTAAAAAATGGAAATCACACATTGAGGTGTGAGTTGTTAAAACACACATTCATGGATGGCTTCTAGCAAAACTCTTGCATAAAACTACACAAAACGAATTAGATTGCAATAGTTTCAATTATACATGAATAAAATATTATAACAAACTTTTAAACATTTCCATTCTATACTGTCTACTTTAATATGGTAATCAATGTTCCACGAACCAACACATCTGTGTACATGCACGGGTATTTCATTAGTTACTAGTATTTATAAAAAAGAAAAATGTTAAGTAATGCTCCGACACTAATTAAGGATCTTAAAATATTTAGCTATTGAACTACATATGCACGGGTGGCCCTAAATGTGGGTAGGAGGAACAAAGGACACCATTTTTTGGGGCATTGGAATACTTATTTTTACTTAAAAGATAATACTATATACATATATATTTTTTAACTTGCTTTGATTAATTCTATTGAAAATATGTTTTTAAATAACCTTACTTATGAATGAATCTTTTGTAATGTAAAAAAAAAAAAGAAATTCAATTAATTAAAAGGACACAACTTTAATGATCAGTTCAGACCACCAAAATATTTTAGGACCGCCCTGCACATATATGCTTACAAATGAAAAGATCTTCCAAAATGCGCATGAGATTCTCATCTCATCTCATCTTAATTAATGTGAATGTGACTGCAGATGAAAGAAACTAAGGGTGTGTTTGGGAGTTGGATCTTGGAGGAAAGAACTTTGGAGAGCTAAGTATATAGTTTAAAATATATTTGAAATTCTTATAAAATTAAAAGAACAGTTTCATAAATGACCACATAATTTCATAAATGACCACAGAATACTTTAAACACTTTTAATTTATTTTTAAAAACATCGTGTTCTCAATTTAAAAAAGAAAAACACGTCCTCTAATCTCTAAAATTCTCGTGAAACATATCTTTAGCAAAATTGAGAATAAAAAAGTGAAGGTCATACATGCATCCCTTAATGTTATCAATAACAGTTTTAAATTGTGTTTGCAATCATAGTAACAAATACACCGTGAATCTTTATATTGCAACAAAATATGGAAAATGCATAAAAAAAATGTAGGGTGGAAAATTGCAATTTATGTTGTTGTTTTAATGTTACCAAATACTTTAAAATCCCTTACATTATGGATTCAATTGCGGTTGTGGAACTGAATTTAAACAAATGAAAATTGTTGTTAACATATTTGATAGGGCTGAAAAACACAAGTAAATTACTCAAATGCCCCTCGGCAGTTAACTATCGAATTTTGACTGAAATCGGTTGCAGTTAACTGCTGAAGAAAATCTCGGCAGTTAACTGCTGATGTTTTGTTATAAGAACAGAACTGGCATAAGAGTTTCCAAAACTCCATTGTTACATTTTTTATTCTAATATGTGCGATTTTCTGCCATTTCAAGCCAATTTCAAGCACAAAAACAAGTAAGTTATTTGAATCATATTGTATTGTTGTTGAATTGTTTGTTTTTTTGTTGTTGTTAAAATTCGATTATATAGGTTTTATTGATTTTATGATATGTTAGATTTATGTTTAGGTTAGAATTGTTTAGATTTAGGTTGTTATGAATTGTTAAAATTGTTATAGAAGTTTTATTGAATTGTTAGGTTTAAGTTTTGATGAATTGTTGTAGAATTGTTTAGGTTTAGGTGTAGGTTTTGATGATAGTTTAGGTTTAGGTTTAAGTTTTGATTTTTTGATGTTATGATTTTATCTCATTGTTGTTTAGTTTAGGTTTTGATCATCAATTTTTTTTTTTTTATGTTGACATGTCTCAGAATCAGAACCAGGGTAACGTTCAGGGTGATGAGAAGAAGAAAAAAAAACCGCCTATGACATGGCACGAAATCACATGTGATGGTTCCATCAAAAAGAAGGATTCGAAGATACCGGTGTACAATCAGTCGAGGTTGAGGAGGAGCGGGAGGACATGCTACTTTGGTCCTCAACCAAAAGCAGGTGCCGCAGGGACTGTAACGGGCAACCCGATTGACTTGTGTGCCGATGAAGATGAATGAATGTAATGGCCTGTAATGCCAAATTGATTTGGATATTTTTTTTATGGGTTTTTAATATGTCGCGCACATTTTGCTACATTTTCCTTGACATTATGGTGCTTTTGAATAAAAATCGCGTTTTGAATAATTTCAATTAAAGTTCCGTTTTGAATTTTGAATAATTGTGTATTCGAATAAAAACTAATTAAATCTAACGTGAATTCGAATAATTAAAATTGCGACAACGTGAATTCGAATAATTAAAATTGCGTATTGAATAAATTCGAATAAAAAGGTACATTCATTACATTCGGGAATGCACCTTCCAACTACAACAATTGTCTTGCCTCTGAATGGGGTAAATTCAAACTGGCTAAGCAGCAGGACTCCAGTATTCGTCCAGAAGTGCTTTTGTTCCATTCAAAAGGTTAAATTCTTGTTAGTCTTGGTTTAAAATGATAGTATCCAAGTGCCAACAGAATGAGGTCTAGGGCCGTTCCTATGAAATTTGTGGTCCGGTTCTCAAAATAAAGAGAGGCCCCTAAGAAAAAAATCTCAATTTTTTTTAAAGAGAAAAAAATGTTTATAACGTTTGTTTTGTTTTATATTTTATGAAAATAATTATAATTTGTTGTTAGAGCTTTGTTATTTTATACTATAAGTTTGGGCAAAAAAATAACATGAATAAATGAAAAGAACAAAAATAAAAATAAGAACAAAAAAAGGTTCTAATGTGTATGTTAATAAAATAGACAAAAAAAAAAGAACAAAAAAAAAAGAAGTAAAAGAAAAAACATTAATTGTGAGAGTTGAACCCAAGAACCATGGAAGGATCAACACAAATTGCAACCGCTATAGTATATCTGCAAACTTGGAAATCTTTAAGCATTAAAACTACATACTTACTCCAATGTGCATTATAAAAATAAAAAAATATTTGGGCTACCAAATTTTGGAGGCCCGGTTCTGTAGAGCTGCTTGCACCTCCTAGTATCCGGCCCTGAGGAGGTCCAGACCTTGACACCTCAATACCATCATTTAAACGAAGCCAACAAAAATTTAACCTTTTGAATGGAACAAAAGAACTTTCGGGCGAATGTTGGAGTCCTGCCGATTAACAAGTTTGAATTGTCCCATCCAGAGTAAGACAATTGTTGTAGTTGGAATGTGCATTCCAA